>PDWI01002304.1_pt1 | contig 28902 bp, 23 predicted proteins | sample 1430891 | NCBI WGS metagenome assembly PDWI01 (sample SAMN01162508, study PRJNA174530) | Oral metagenome, whole genome shotgun sequencing project. | biome: Marine environment; feature: Marine mammal; material: Swab sample of the gingival sulcus; isolation source: swab sample of gingival sulcus... | reverse complement strand
CACATAATCAAATTGATGACAAGATAAATCACAGTAAATATGGAAAATAAAAGTAACATCGAGATGACAAAGCGACCCGCAACGCGAAAAAAGCACCCCTAATTGAGGTGCTTAAGTTTGGACATAAATCAGCCCCCCAGACAGCTGAGAATGTTCAAGTTCGAGGCGCAAGCATCTTGTCGGGTCGCAGCGTATAAAGACATATGTAAGATAGTATCGGAAAGATGTCCGACTACGACCGTAGGGAGTAGCTTTTGCGTAGCAAAATGCACTGAGTAAAGCAAGGTGCTCAGCAACAAAGAAATTGAGCATAAATCAGCTGTCTGGTTATTTACCTGTGATCAATACAGTCTTAGTAGCACCATCCCAACCCACTTCGGCACCCGACAATTCAGCAATCGCTCTAAGCGGCACCATAGTGCGACCTTCGACGATGACGGCCGCCGAATCGAGTTCTATTGTGCTGCCGTCGGCTTTGACGACTTTGGCCTCGCCTATCTTGAGGCGCATCGGGTTCTCGTCGCCGATGATAACTGTTTTAGTCGCATCTTCCCAACCAATTTTTAGTCCAAGTGCCTCAGAAATAAATCTGACCGGCACCATTGTTCTGCCGTTGCTGATAAACGGTGCCGAATCAGAAAGCACTTCGGTTTGATTGACTAAAATTGTCAATTCGGAAACTTTAAAAGTATTCTCTACACTTTGCGCCTTTGACCAGTCAAACTTGAGCTTGGCAACTTGTTCGCCGGCACCGGGTAAGTAGTCACCATTATTGGAAATTGTATCCATCGCATCGACCCAAATGGCCGCTTCTAACATCGGTTCTTTCAAGGCTTTGCGACTAAAGCTAAACATCCTGTTGTACTCACTATTTTGGTGCATTGAAACGAGTGTTTCGTTGCGCTCGCCCTCTTTATTTGTGGCGTAAATAAACATGTTTGTCAAATTTCCGTCCAACTTGGAAAACTTCATCGGCTTGCACTCTAACATGTAAGTCGCTCTGCCGTTTCTTTCGACGACTGTAGCAATCGGATTTAGCGCCTGATTGCCCATCGACGGCTTACCGGATTCGTGATAGTGCTCTAAAACGACTGGCACTCGATAGACCTTTAAGCGATCGACCGGTTGCGCTTCGACAAAGATTAAACTGGATACTAAAAGCACTGATAACAACAAAAACACTGAAATTTTCTTTAACATATTATTCTCCTTAATTAAAACTAACTGTTTCGACAAGTGTTGTCATTTCGAGTAGAGCGCAGCGCAATCTAGTAATTTCGGATTTAAAAGCGAGCGCTCTCCACTTCACTTTCACTGGCTTTATGTATATGTTTACTTCGTAAACACCGCTCACAAGTTCGCGTCCGGATAATTCCGGTAACATCGAGATGACAAAAAATACATGTATACTATACCACATCTTTCGGCAGCACAATAGTCTTATCGTTAAAGTTTTCGATGACCAGTTGCGTGTCGTACAGATTACTGATTACGTCGTCTGTTAAAACTTCTTTAGGTTTGCCTTGAAAGGCAATTCTGCCGTTGAATAAACCGACTACTTCATCGGAATAATTAATTGCCTGCATAATATCGTGCAAGACCATGATAATCGTAACGCCCATCTCGCGATTTATTCTTTTGACCAACGCCAATATCTCCAGCTGATACTTGATGTCTAAATAGGTTGTCGGCTCGTCGAGCAAGAGAATATTGCTATTCTGCGCCAAGGCCATTGCCAAAAACACGCGCTGTCTCTGTCCGCCCGACAAAGTGCGCACCTGACGCTCTGTCAGCTCTTGTAAATTAGTCATTTCGAGAGCGAACTGAATTTTTTGATAGTCTTCTTCAGAATATTTTTGCAAGGGTCTTAAATAAGGCGTTCGGCCATAAGATACCAACCTGCCGACGCTGATATCGCCCAGTATCTGGTTCTGTTGGTAGACGATGCCAATTTCGCGTGCAAACTCTCGTCGTTTGTAGTCTTCGACGCGTTTGCCATTTAATAAAATTCTGCCGGCGCGGCTCTTCAAATTGCCGGCGCAGATGTTGAGCAATGTCGATTTACCACAACCGTTGGCTCCCATCAAGGTCGTTATTGCACCCCTTTTAAACTTAATGTTGACATCATTTAATATTTTCTTTTCATCATAGGCAAAAGAAAGATGCTTAATTTCCATAATCCTTGCCTCCTGCTCTCAGTAGTATTATAAAAAACGGACCGCCTACAACGGACATCACAATTGCCGCCTGAATCTCAAACGGATAGGCTATCACCCTGCCAAAAGTGTCCGACAACAGCAATAAAAACGCGCCGAGTAACGCCGAATAGGGCAATAGATACTTGTGATTACCACTGACCAAAAGTCGTCCAATGTGCGGCACCAATAGGCCGACAAAGCCAATGACGCCGACCACCGCCGTCGTTATCGACGCCAAGATAATGGCGATTAACGCCACTAAAAACCTGTCGCGGTCGACGTTGATGCCAAGTGAACGAATCATCTTATCCTCTAAGGTCAATAGATTGCAAGTCTTTATCGTAAACAGTGACAGCAACAAGAATATGCCGACATATACCGCCAATATGCCAACGTCCTGCCAAGTCTTTTGCGCGACATTGCCGGCGATTATCGACTGCGTCTGCGTCAATCTACCACCGAGCAATTGCCTGAGCGATTCGGCGACGCCGATAAAAGTCATATTCAGCGCAACGCCGACCAAAATTAAACGCACTGGCCGAACGCCGCCATCCCAAGCCAAAGTATAAATTAAAAAATAGGCGAACAAACCGCCGAAAATGCTAAAAAACGGTGTCAAATAGTAAAGTTTTGGAAAAAACGAAGTCATTACGACACCGACCAACGACGCCGCCGACGATATGCCAATAATGCCCGGATCGGTCATCGGATTTTTCATTACGGCCTGTAGCATGGTTCCGGAAACCGCCAACGCGGCACCCGCCAATAAGGCGATGATTATTCTCGGAAAACGCAGGTCGTAAATCGCCGCGACGCTGGGGTCGTATTCGACAAACAAGCCCCTTAACAATTGTCCCGTGCTCACTTTAACGCTACCTGCTCGCACGGAATAAATCAATAGAATCAATAAAAAGGCGATGGTAATGAAAAAGCTGATACTTATTTTTAAACCCTTAGACCTACTCATAGAGCACCTCTTTTAAATACGACAAGGCCTCGGGATAATTAAATTTGGCCGACATGCCAAACATCTGATAATTCAAATCGTAAACCTCTCCTTCTTCGACACAGCGAAAGTGCTTCCAAATGTCATTTTCGGCAAAATCTTTTTTAAACATCGCCATGACATCGCCCGGTAAAGCGTGCGCCGTGCGCAAGATGACGTCGGGATCTTTGGTCAGCATATCTTCAGTATTTACAGCTAAGAATTGCTGATCGCTACCGGCGTAGACATTTTCACCACCGGCCATTTCTACCAGTGAACCGGCATAAGAATGCTCCGTCGCCACCACGTAAGACCCCGGCAAGCCCATCAAAATCAATACCCTTTTACCCTTTTTAGCGCCCAACTCGCTCTTGTAATTCTCCATAAAAGCGTCGTATTCTGCGACCAGTGCATTCGCCTCCGCCTCGCGGTCGAGCAACTTGCCCAAATCTTCAATCGACTTGTACATGCCGGGAACGTTACTGAGGTTTAAAAAGCCATAGTCGATATCGGCGGCGTTGTACTTGGGCAACAAATCAGATATTAAGCTGGACGGGCCAAATACGTAATCCGGATTTAAAGTTTTGATCAATTCTATATCAGGTGTCATCGCCATGCCAATCTTCGGCAAATCGGCATAGCGCCGTGGCAGAGAATCATTATCTGAATCGGGAACGGCGACCAAGTCTACATTTAACTTCTCCATAATGTCAACCGTCGCCACACTGGTGGCGATAATGCGCTTTGTCGATTGAGCAGACGACTTGTCGACCGTCGCGCCACTCTGATCGACACAGGCCGAAAGCAGCGCTACAAGCAATAGCAATAAGCCAATAATTTTAATTTTCTTCATACAGCGCCTCCTGCTGGCGGTCGTTTTTGGACTTCAGATAGCGCGCCATCCAAAATAGGACAATGGCCGCAACGACAAAGAAAAAAGTCGTCAAAACCAAAAGCGTCATGACCGCGCTGACCGCAATTTTTGTAAACGCGCCCCACGGCCGGCCGCCGCTTTGATTCGTCGCGCCCCCTTCAGCGGCAAGTGACTGAGCATCCTCATCGCCTTCGCCAGTCAGTTCTAAAAGGGCCTTTATCTGCGGCGAATCCTTGACCAATAGACCGTGACTATAACCCAAATTATCGGAAGACATCAAGTCATTTACACCCCGAACCTCAATTTTAGCAGATTGATCGCCATAGGACGATTCGACTAATTCTAGCGTTTCGCCACTTTCACCCAGGGCGATAAAATCGCTATTACCGGCGATAAAATCGGAAAAACTCAAATAGTAAATGACATTTCTATTCATCGGTGCAATAAAACAACTCACTCTGACGACGGCATCTTTAGACGGCAAAACAAAGCGATAATCTACAGATTCTTCATTTTTTTGAACCACTTGATAATTGAGTGCGTAGAAGTCACCCTCACCGCCATCCTGTACGGCAAAATTGACATCGTCGAGGTATTCGACCATATTCATGCGTATACACGCGTAATACTGACCGTGAATCTCTTCAAATAGTGCCGTCGAATGCGTGACGTTCTCGACCATGCCCTGGCCGATACCCGCATTGTTACCGGCGTCTTCTATCATACCACTGAGCGGATGCGAATAGTGCGCGTGTACAGTCGCCATTTCAGTTGAATAGGCGTAGCCGGACAGCGAAAGCACTAAGATGACACTCAGCGCAAGCGTTAATTTTTTAATCATCTTTGCCCTCCTGCTCTCTTTTTATCTTTTCGCGTCTTATATCATTTGCGTAATCCAATTCGGCAAAGACAATTTTTAAATACTTGCGACTAAAGTAAACCGCCGCGCCGAGAACGACCAAAATAGTCAGCAATGAAAGCATGATTAGGGCTGGTCGCTCAACCGCTTTTTGGGCACTGTTTATCTGTATTTGCGCCTGTGCGGCAGCAGCTGATTGTACATTTCTGCTTTTCACACTAGCCGCGTCGTCTTTGCGCGACAGCGCAGTTCCTGTAAGCTCATTATTTACGCCTTTTTCGGCGACGACCGCAAAGGGTACAAATTTATCATAACTAAACCAAATCATGTCGTCGACAATGCTGTATTCAACTGGCTCTGCCGAAGAATCTAAGGCGTAAAGCGAAATCGTCTTACCCGCATCGCTTGAACTAAGCGGTAAGCCTAAGCTAAATGCCCCCTTGGGCGAATAGACCCTGCGCAAGTCGTTTAAACTGCCCTCGACCTGGTGAGGAATTTCCTGCAAATCGCCCAACGCCGCCACTTTATAGGCGCTTATCGATGCCAACTGCGGCAAACTTTGATAGTCCTTTTTTAATTTTGTCAACGCCTCGCCGCGAATCGCATTGGCGTAAAAATTAAAATCTTCTGTAAAGGTACCCGATTCGGCCTTGAGTACAATCCCCTTATCCGTTCTAGTAACCGGCGATTCGGGATCAAACAACGGCTTGGCCCGTCCACTTTCAGCCAGTGTAAATAACTCGGCCTCGGCCCTATCAATCTGTTCTGCCCGATTGAAGTCAATTTTGATTCTGGCGCCAATCGGATCGTCACCCATCGGTTCGACTTTGGGATCTACCAACACGTTTAAATACTGTGCTTTGGACGCCAGTGGAATCATAAAGACCATTGGCCTAACGCCGTCCTGGCCTTCGATTTTTAAATCGTAGGCATAGTCTTTTGCCTTGATAAATTTTTCGCCATCGTCGTAGTACACCCCGACCAAAGAAGTCGTCAAATTCATGACATCCATTTTATCGGCGCCGACATAAAGTGACATATCGGTACCTTCTACGACGAGATTAGCCATGTTTTTCATCGCCGCGTCGCCCATCGAAGGCTTGTCTTCGTAGACGTGCCAGAGGGCGACGGGGACGTTGTAATAAGCGACAGTGGCGTCCGCTGCCTCGCTTTCTGTTGCGGTTTCGACGGCTGTCGTCTGCGCCGGTGCAGTAGTCGACACGGCAGTTTCACTCTGCCGTGGCTCAACTCGCTCGGTTTTAAGTCCTTCCGGGTAGATGACTTCAATGCGCGCCTTTTGTTCGCCGGCCGCCATCTCGGCCATTATTGGGACGTAGACGACGCAATCGATGTACTTTTCATTAAGATCAATTGGAAATTCTAAAACCCGCGGGTAAGCGATGCCCTTCATCAGCGCATCGATGCCGCTGGCGGGATCGTTGTACTCGTCGTAAACATCGTAGCGCTCTATGACATTCACTTGCCGTCCAGCGATTGTCAACGTGCCCAAATAGCCAGTGAAATCCATAAAATCAAGCGCTTCCAAGACAATTTGCAAACGCGCCGAGCCCTTCTCTACGATGAGCTTAGCCCGTTGGTTCAACGCCTTATTTCCCATTGACAAATCGTCTTTGTAAGCCTGTAAAAGTCGCACTTCTACGTCGTACTCACCATCTGATGGAATGGCGAATACGGCACTCGTAGACAATGTAAATAGCAATATCAGCGCAGCTAATAAACCTATCCTTCTCTTCATAATATCTCCTGTTCGCAGGTAAATTTTCACAACAATTCTGTAAGCAGTAAAAGCTAAACCCGCATTATTTACAGCACAATGCAAATGAGCTGGGACTAATAATAATTATCATTTAGTCCAATTAAAATTTTCTCATTATTACAGTAAAATATCAAGCTTATTCACTTAATATATTATTAACTTTGGGTAATAAAGCTAAAGTGGCCATCAAAAGCGAGAGTTCTCAACCGCTTTCGCAAGGACGAAGCGCTGACGCTTGTCAGTGGCGCCACGCAATAAAAGGCAATTGCCTGAGATGAAAAAAACTAAAGAGAAACACTATTTAAAAAGTGTTTGCGCGCGGCCGCGTGATCGACGCAACGCTCAATATAGGGCACGCCATATTTTTGTGGAAAGTGTATTTTTTTATCATCTACTGACTGCAGCTGCGCGAGGTGACGACGAATGTATTCCCCGGCGGGATCAAACTTTTGACTTTGCGTGGTCGGATTAAAGACGCGAAAATAAGGCACCGCATCGGCGCCGGTCGACGCCGCCCACTGCCAACCACCGACGTTGAGCGCCATGTCGTAATCGACTAAGTGTTCTTTAAACCAGCGCGCCCCCTCACGCCAATCGATTAATAAATCTTTGGTTAAAAAACCGGCAACGACCATGCGCAGGCGATTGGGCAATCGTCCATTACGATATAAATCGCGCATCGCCGCGTCGACGAATGGGTATCCGGTATTGCCGGCACACCAGGTTTGGAAGTCGATTGCGCAATTCAACCAGTCGATTTCAATTTTTTTATTATAGTTTTGTTTAACTGTATCGGGGTGATGATAGAGTAGCGCCGTAAAGAAGTCGCGCCATGCCAACTGCCGAATAAAGGCCTCGACATCGTCGTCATTCGGCAAGTCCAGCAGCGCACTTAAGACGTCGTATACATTGATGACGCCGTGATTGATGAGCGCCGATAAATGCGATGTGGCATCCGCGGCCGGAAAATCGCGCTTAGCTAAATAATCGCGCCAGCCACCGGCCAAGAAACGTTGCCAGGCAATGAAGTCGGCTTCAATGTGAGCGCTGTAATCGGCCCCCGTCAAGTTCGGCACGACCGGTTGTTCAAGCCAATTGATCTTGCGTTTTTTTCTATTGATTGGCCTTAGCTGTTGACGCCACTTCTTGTAATAGGGCGTAAACACGGCATAGGGTTGACCATTTTGCTTGAGAACCGACTCGGGCGTTTGCAATGTGTAAAACGGGTATAGCTTCAAGGCTATTCCCACGCGCTTTAGGGCAGTTTCCAAATTCAATTGAAAATCTCGTTCGGCGGGTTCGTAGTGGCGCAACATGGTAACGCTGTCGACTCGGTATAAAATGGCCAAGTTGACGATTTCTTCTACGTCGTACACCATTAGAAGGTTGCACTGCTCGGGCAACAGCTGACGATTAAAGAGGCGCGCCCAAGTCAAGCGGTAGCCAAGTGAAGGCGTAGTGTCGACACCTTGATTGAGTTTTTCCGACCACAGAAAGACCGGCAACACGCGATGCGTCTGTGCGACGTCGTGTAGCCCGTGATGAAAATTCAAATCTTTATAAAAAATATGCATTGCGCGCCGCATTGTCACCTCTTTTGATGTAGTCACTATGCCCTTCACGCACCGACGTGAATACTCCGGCTTTCATTCTACATCAATAATGAGTTTTTGTAAACGATTCAAATTGATTCGCATAGAGCGGTTTGGAATAATAAAACCCTTGTATTTCATCGCAATCCGTATTTATTAAAAAGTCAACTTGTTCCCTTCTGTAAACGCCTTCGGCCGTCGTCCTCATGCCCAGCGACTTGGCCATATTAATGATAACCAGGGCAACTTTTTCCTTTTTGTCATCAACGCCTATGCCATTGATAAAGCTCTTATCGATTTTTAAGCGGTCGACAGGCAAAATTTGCAGGCGGTGCAAAGACGAAAAGTCGACCCCAAAATCGTCGATGGCAATGCGATATCCCAACGCCTTCAGTCGGCTTAAATCTTCTATCAAATTACTCGTTTCATTGACGGTCATGCTCTCAGTGATTTCCAATTCAATCAGTGTCGGGTCGACGCCCTTTACTACGACGAGGTCGTGAAGTGTTTTAAACAACAGTTCATTTTGAAATTGAACGATCGATAAATTAATCGACATACGCAGCTTAGTATAGCCCATTTGAGCCATTCTACGCTGTTGCAATGTAGCTTGTTCTATTACCCAGGCCCCCACTTCATTTATCAACCCAGTGTGTTCCAAAAGCGGTATGAATTTGAGCGGCGATACGTTTCCATATGTTTCCGAATGCCATCGCAAGAGCGCCTCAGCGCCGACGATTTTACCGGTTTTTACAGAGATTTGCGGCTGATAGGCCAGCTTAAACTGATTGTTCTGTAATGCCTTGGCCAGCTTATTCGAATAGATGATATTTTCAGCGGCGACATCTTTGACTAATGAACTACATATCGAGTAGCCGCCCTTGCCCAATCGCTTGGACTCGTACATTGCCAAGTCGGCATTTTTCAACAGCGTTTCGACGTCGGTACCGTCAATCGGAAACTTGGCGACGCCAATGCTAATGCTTAAACGCATTTCATGACCAGCGATGACCAGCGCACTCATCGCTTGTTCGATAAGGCTATCGACATAGTTTAAGACCTCGTCCTGATCGACTGCATCGGGTAAAAATATGATAAATTCATCGCCGCCAAAGCGTGACGCAATATATCTATCGCGGCTGTTCTTGTGAATGATCTCTGCAACTTTCACGAGCACGGCATCGCCCAAGAAGTGTCCAAAGACGTCGTTAAACTTTTTAAAGTTATCTATGTCGATAAACAACATGGCGTGGCGCCGACTTTGATCGCTATCGCGCAATATAATGGATACGATGTCGATAAATCGACCCTTTTTGTACAATCCGGTAATTTCGTCGAAATAGGCGCTCTTTTGCAGCTGTATTTCATACCTGACGCGCTTGTGTGCCTCAATGATCAAATTGGCAAATATTTGCTTGTAGTCGTGATTGATATCCCACTTGCTCTTCGTACTATTCTCAAATACTAAAACGCCGATTACTTCATTGTCCATTATGGCCGGAAAAGCGTGTAAACCGTATAGACTTCTATTTTCGAGCGCCCGTTTGACTATATCCCGCTGAAGAGGAGCTGTTTTAATATTATCAATCAAAACGACTTCGCCATCTAATATTTTTTGCTTGATCTCTGCACTGTTGATCAAACCGCACAATAGTTCAGACTCCGAACTGCTCAGTTGCCTTTGCGGGTCTGCCTTTTCACAATAATGCGACAAAACCAAATCGTTTTCCGATGTCTGTCGACATAAATAAGCGCGCGAATAGTTTAAGTTCTGATTGCAAAGCGTCAGTAAATCGATAATTTTTTGATCTCTAGTTTCGGCGCTGACATTGATAAAAATACGCGACGCCTCGGTCAACGTTTCTTCAATTAACATTTGACTGTATATTTCATTATTCTTATCGTAATAAAGTCTGCCGATAAATTTCACCACATAGTATGTAATTATAATAATCGCAATTCTAATCGCGTAATCGGTCCAATCTAGCACACCTGGATACTGTGGTGCGAGCCACCACTGCACAATTTGAAGTACTATAATGACCGCCGTCATAAATATTCCGTATATATTGCCCTCGAATACGACGCTGATTACGATGAACACAAAGTAAACCGCCCAAGACGTCACCGAGCCACTGTACGAAAACAGCATCACACTAAAAATCATCATAATTGAACCAGTCAATGTCAAGAACCAATATCTTATCTTTTCTGGTTTTAATAAATAATTTACGTGCAGATAGATTGCGCCAATCGAATAAATGACCACACTAAAAATCATTTTTTGTTTTATGAGGTAAACATTGTGCGCCATAAAATAAACTATCAACAGGACATAGGCCGCAAATATAAACAAATAACCGACGATGCGAAATATTCTATTACGCATTGCGTCGTCGACGACTTGATTCAATTCTATCTTGTAAATCGGATGTAAAAAGCGATATTTTTGAATGGTGTAATACATCACAAAGAGCGGCACCGCCATCCAAATTACCATGGTTTGAACAGAGCCGACAACCAACATGCGATTGAGAATGATTTCAGTCGGAACGCCGACCAAAGCGACAAATATTAAAGATATGCTAATTATTTTTGTTCTGTGGCGATTGTATACATCCTTCGATTCTCTATACCATTTAAACAATTGATAATAGGTCAGCGCACTGAAGAACATGTAATAGAAATTATAGTACATTTCTTTAAAACTGGCCGGCGCGAGAACCGTCCAGCCCCATTCAGTAAATACGTTGTAAGACGATTCATTCGTGACGTACGGATACACAAAAAACAGTAGAACGTTCAGCGCCGAACTGCCGTAAACTAATAAATAAAAGTAAACGGAATGCTTTTTATCAGGCGCCCGCAACGCGACGACAAAATGATAGATCAGCGCGTACATCGTTCCCCAGCCAATCACCGAGAAACGCGTCCAATACAGGCTGATGGATTCAGAAACAGTAAAGTTTCGCAAGGCAAAACAGAGCGCCCACACACTCAGCGCATGCGATAAGACAAAAAACAAACGGTTTGTGATATTCTTGCGATTCAGTAAGAGCGCGTAATAGCCCAACAGGTTATAGACGCCACTGAGCGCTAAGTATATTACTGTAATGGCCTTTAACTTATACATGTTATCCCCTAGTAGCATCTGTAGACAGCTGTTTCAAGTCTACCCCATCACTTATAAATTCGATAAACGCTTCAGCCGCTAACGGCCGACCGTAATAATAACCCTGTACGTTTTCGCAGCGGTGACGTTTCAAAAAATCTATTTGCGTTTCGGTTTCCACGCCCTCGGCAATCGAGCGAAAGCCAAATGTATTGGCCAACTCGATAATTACGTCAACCACCGATTCTTTTTTATTGTCGACGCCAATGCCCTCGATAAAACTCTTATCGATTTTTAAACGATCGACCGGCAACAATTGCAGTTGATTCAAGGATGAAAACTCGATGCCAAAGTCGTCGATGGCAATTCTACAACCGAGTAATTTAATCTTGGGCAATATTTCACTAAAATCACTGTGCTCAGAGATAATATCCTTTTCCAGTATTTCTAGTTCTAAAAACGCCGGATCGACGTCGTAAGAATTTAATATTTTAGCAATCCTGTCACAGAATTTTTTGTTTTGTAATTGTACATATGACAAGTTAATTGAAATACTAAAATCAGAGCGTCCGGTTTCTCGGATGAGCAAATACTGTTCGATAACACTTCTGACTATCCACTCGCCGACTTCAATAATAAAACCGGTATGCTCCAATATCGGAATAAACTTACTCGGTAAAATCGCACCAAACTCAGGTGAATCCCATCGCAATAAGGCCTCGGCACCGGTTATCTGGCCACTGCTCAGATTTATTTGTGGTTGATAAACCAGACTAAATTCATTGTTTTGAAGCGCATTTAATAAGTAATCTTTATAGAGCGCATTTTCCATAGTTTGGCGCTTGGCAGCATCACTGCAAAAATGATATCTATTTTTGCCCATTTTCTTGGACTCGTACATTGCCAAGTCGGCATTTTTAATCAACGTTTCCATATTGCTGCCATCTTGCGGATATACGGCAACGCCAATGCTAGCGCTCAATTGTATTTCGTGATTGTCAATAAAGAACGGCGCCTTGAAGACATTGAGTATTTCTAAAACAAATTTATTGGTGTATTCATCGCCTTCACTGTTGGGGCAAATAATCATAAATTCGTCGCCGCCAAAGCGCGCGACCAAGCTTCTTTTTGAGCAAATAGAACGTAATTCGACGCCTATTTTATGCAGTACTTTATCGCCAATAAAGTGTCCAAATACGTCATTTGTATTCTTAAAATTATCTAAGTCTAAGACGACTAAGACGTGTTTTTGATCTTTAGTACTCTTCGCAATTATTTTTTTAAATTTATTCGTCAAATAGACCCTGTTATACAATCCGGTGACCTGATCGATATTGGCGTCTTTGAACAAACGCCTTTGAAAAGCGATCTTTTGTATTGAATCGCTCAATAAATTAGCCAGCACTTTTTTGTAATCATAATGTAAAATGTAATCGCGCACTTCGTTAAATTCAAAATAAAGCAATCCGCCTACATCGCCGCCGATAATTATCGGCAAGGCGTAAAAGCCAAGCACCTTATTTGAACGCAACACTGATTTAAATTCAGCGGCATCGTCAGATATCAATTCAATATCTTCGATAAATATTGAATTGCCGTTTTTTATGTCGCCAATAACCCATAAATAATCCTGCAAGATATAGTGCTTATCCTCCCTGCCGGCTGCCGTTTCACCGTTGTATATGCCGCCACTTTGATGATGTACCAACTTGATGGATTGTTTGTCTTCGGCAAATATAAAAATATATGAATCCGAATAATTAAAACGATTGTTCCAAAGCGCCAATAAGTACTGAAATTTAGAGTAATAATTGTCCAAATTTATATCTAACAGATTTTGCGACAACTCTGTCAACGTTTCCTGAATGACTTTTTGATACTTGTATTCATGTGTCTTTTGATAATACAGCAAATTGATGTATTGAACGATTATCCACACGCTAAATATAACCAAAACTCGAGAAAGATAGTCAGTCCAGTCTAATAAAATGCCGTATTCCGGCAATAGGTACCAATAAATCAATTGAGCCACAACAAATGCTCCAGTGATGATGTAACAGTGTATCGGACTGTCGAAAAGGGATGTGATTATGATAAAGAAAAAATAGATTGTCCAAATTGTTATACCGCCGTCAGCGGGGTGAAAAACGACGCTTAGCAGCATACAAATGGTCGCGAAAAAGGTCATAAAATAGTATTGATGATCTGACCGCACGATTATCTTGCACACCGCAAAATGGGCGATGCCGCCAAAGTAGTAAATAAAACTCATAACATATAAATTGGCAGCTTCAGTGCGCGCCCCAAAATAGTAAATCGCAAATGTCATATAGGCAACTAAAACATAAATATATCCAATCAATTCAAAAATTTTTTTGCGAGCGTCGTCATCTATTACGACTTCCGAATTAATAACTTTTTTGACGTCTAAAAACTTTTTGTTTTTTATTAAATAAAAGACTCTAATAGCCGGCATCACCATCCAAACGCTCATCAGATTAATTAATGTTATGCCCTGATATCGGCCAAAAATATCAAAGATTATAAAGAGCAAAACAAAAAACATAAAATAAATATCAAGCTTTTTGTACTTCAATATACCATCTTTTTTAAACGAAGTCTTGATCCAATAATAAACCAGCACTACAATTGAACTGAAAAAAACCAAAATATAAAGAGCCAGATAAGCCGAAACCCAGTTCATCGGAAAGAGATACGTCCAGCCCCAACTGCTCGACACGATATTAAATTGACTCGAAGAAAAGTCACCCAACGCCAAAAATAAAATAATATTAATAACTGCGGGCAAATATGTAAGTAAATAAAAAAGTCTCCCCCGCTTTTTAGTGGGGCAGAGCAGCGCGTGATAAAAGTTGAATAAAAAACTATAAAAAGTTCCCCAACCAAATGTAGAAATTTTATACCAAAAAAGAGCCTCTTCGCGGCTAACGGCATTTACGGCAAGCGAAAAGGAAAGTGTCCATATCGCCGAAACGACACTCATAATGAAAAATAATTGATTTGTTCGCTTTTTGTAATTTATCTTTAGGGCATAAAATCCCAGTAAATGATAAAAGCAGCTCGCAGCAAAAAACAGCGCTGAAGCGATTAAAGGCCTTATATTCATTACCACTCCGCATCATAGCCAAATATCAAAAGTCGTTCGTCACAATAAAACTCATTGGATATATCGACATTTTTTTTGCCGTCTTGAACGCGATTCACTGTATTAAAGTGCTTTGCTTAAAAAAATTAAACTGAACGGGCCATATTTTGCAAAGCGTCGCCGAATTCGTCCAGCCAGGCGGCGCGATATGATTCTATCTCGCCGCGATCACACAGCTCTGCCATTTTGGCTTGAATGGGTATTCGCGCCATTATTGGCAAATTAAAATCACGTGCCACTGCATTTAATGTCGATTCACCAAAGATATAATGCTTTTTATGACAGTCGTCGCACTCGAAATAAGCCATATTTTCAACGATGCCGATAATCGGCACGTGCATCTTTTTAGCCATGTTCACCGCCTTGGCGACTATCATCGAAACCAATTCTTGCGGACTAGTCACGACGACAATGCCGTCAACCGGTAAACTCTGAAACGTCGTCAAGGCGACATCGCCCGTACCCGGCGGCATGTCGACAAACATGTAATCGATATTTCGCCATATCACTTCTGTCCAAAACTGCTCTACCATATTACTGACGACCGGACCGCGCCATACAACCGGTTGTCTGATGTCGTCTAATAATAAGTTGACCGACATCACTGCAATGCCGTTAGGCGTACACTTTGGCAATAAGCCCTCGTGCGTCGCATCGGCCTTGCCAGTTAGACCAAAATATTGTGGCATCGACGGGCCGGTGATATCGGCGTCGAGCACCGCTGTACGATACCCCTTGCGCTGCATGGAAACGGCGCTTAACGCGGTGACCATAGATTTGCCGACGCCGCCCTTGCCGCTGATCACACCGATCACTTTGCCTATTTTACTCAGTTTATGCGGTGCGTCCTTAGTAAAGCCACCCTTCGGCTTTTCAGTCAATAGACTGACTCTTTGAACATCTTTTTTTCCCGACTGACTCATATATCTCCCCTTAAACCAGATGTTTTATCATAAAACGAAAAACTGTATACATTTATTTGATTATTATATCATACCCTGATTGTTCACGCCAGTTTATAAATAATCAGCGCCGCTATAATAAAGTTCTAACCATGCGATATGTTTGCGGATTGTCGATGTCAATAAACTGTTTGGCATTGTGCCATGTAAAGTCGCGCACCGCGCTGGGATTTTGCTCTATTATCAATTTTCCGGTATGGTTCGCCGGTAAATTGCGCAGCGCACTGTAATATTTAGCGGCAAATAATACCGGTGTACCCATCTGATCATTGATCTTTGGTCGAATAATATCGCCACTTTTGAAATCGTCAATCATCGCCTTTAGTAGTTCGACGTCTAAAAAGGGCTGATCGCCCATGATAAAAAAGCAGGCACGGCTACTTGCATTTAGGGCGTTGGCACCGGCTATTATAGAAGTCGTTTGACCGTTTTTATAGTCGGAATTATTCACTATATTTACGTCGTATTTTCTTAAAATTGGCAGCAGTCGTGCCGCCTCGTGACCCGTCACGACGACGACGTCGGCGATGTCGGCGGCGCGCACGGCGTCCAATACCCACTCTATTATTCGCTTGTCACCGAGCGGCAGCAACAGCTTGTTTTGACCCATCCGCGAACTGAGTCCCGCTGCCAATACGACGGCGCTAATCACAGTTCACCTCAATGGCGTGATAAACCCGTCGCGCCTCTAAATCAGCCGTGATCAACATCACAGGTCGCGCGCCGTAGCGCTCGATTAAATCGACCAACTGTAAAGCGCTCAGCGGCAATCCGCATTGACCGTATTTATTAAAAAGTAAAGTGATTTTGGCCGTTGCAGGCAATTTTGTTAGCACCGATTGACAAATGTACTGCAGCGCGCGGTCGATGTCAATCGGCTGATCGGGCGCCAATTCCAGCAACTGATGACGATGTACCGCTGCGGCGGCCGGCTTAATAAAGGCATCGCAGCCGATCACGACAAAGACGTCCGTCGACCGCTCCGGCACGACCGGTTCGCCTTTAGCGTGTACTTTAAAGGGCAAGCGACGCGCGCCGTCGGCCTCACAAATAATCATTCGATGGCTTTTTGCTAGGTGCAGTTGATCGAGCAGCGCCGGATCGACACCTTGTACTTTATGTTCGGCGATTCGTGCGCCGTAGAGCGCAACGCTCTTGTCGGCCGGAGCCGCATTGAAATGGGTCTCTATATCGGCGCGCAATTTGACTTTTGTCGTCGTCGTATAGAGCGTGCTACAATACGCTGCGAAGTCATCCCATAGATTATCTTGCAAAGTCGTCTTACCGCCGCCGCCAACAATCGATATCAAAACCGACTTTCCCGAATCAATTTTAGTCTTTAGCGGCTCGAAAATCGCAGTGTCGTATTGATTGTTGCAAAAAAGCGCCCACTCGTCGTCAATCGACTTAGCGACGCGCGCCTTAAAGGTTTCAAATTGCGCCATCCAGCGTTCGCCCTGCGCCGTCAAGCGACTGCCGCCGCCGGAGGCGCCGCCTATTTTACGATCTAACAGTTTAAAGCCCAGTTCGGCTTCGGCGCGGGCAATGACCGCAAGCGCTTTTTTATAGGAAATTTTCATCGACTTGGCGGCGTCGTTAAGCGAACCGCTTCGGGCGACGCCCTTTAGCAACAGGTGCGGCCCGACGCCGTAAAACTTTTCGGCGTTTTCTATCCAAATTTTATAATTGACCTTCATCGTTATACCTTCGCATAATTGCCTCTAGTACGGCGCCGCCAATCGCGCGCCCCTTATCGCTAATCGTCCAACAGTAGCTGGCGTCGCCGCGCGGGTCGACGTCGCCAATCTTAGTATTGGCGGGCACGACGCTGCCATCGGCAATCATGCCGCGCACGACGCCATCCACTTTGGCGCATACTGAAACGCCATCCACTTTGGCGATGACATCGCCCGCTGCGACGCTTTCGCCAATCTGTACGACGACGGTCACAGTGCCAGAGTGCTCACTGTAGTGCACCCTTTCGTGCGAACGACCGGCAATAACGCCGGGAATGCCCGTATTCTCGGCCGCCTCACCGCGTTCGATAATTGCCCCCAAATAATGACCGCGCTTTGTTTCGATGACGTAGTCGGCCTGCTTGCCGGCACAAATTTTAGGCCCTAAGCCAATCGTCAACGGCGCGTAGTCGGCCTTGTAATCGACCACTTTTTTGGAGAGCGTCGCATCGATAAAGACATCCGGTTGCCAAGCCTCTATCAATTCCGACTCGGCTAACGTCGTCACGGCGACGTATTGATGCGCGCGCAGCTCTAAAACTTCAGCTATGTCGTCGACATAGCGCCCCGTCACCCCTTCGACCGTCGTCTCGCCATCCCGTACGGCTGCGGCAAAGGCTACCGTTCGCCTGACGACCAAGGGGTTGGCGAGCTCGACTAGCGCGACGATAAAACCGCTCTTAAATAACTTATGGGCAACGGCACTGGCCAAGTCGCCACCACCTCTCATTAACACTTTCATATTGACCACACTTTCACTATAATTATCACGTCTAATGCAAACAGAGATAGTTTCTGTTCACTTTGTCATTTCGAGTGCATCAAAATCTCGTTATAAAAGCGAGAGCGCTCCATGCACTGCGCTTATTCGAGATGACAAAGTCGATAGCTGTCATTTCGAGTGAAGGCGCAGCCGCAATCGAGAAATCTCGGGTTTAAAAGCGAAATCTCTCCGCGTTATCTAAACCATCTTTAAACTCTGCACTGCTTTTTTATGCCATGTCGCCTGTATCTCAGCCATAATCGCCAAGCTAATTTCAGCTGGTGAATCGCCGCCGATAGCGATGCCAATCGGCGCGTGGATTCGCGTCGGATCGAGCTTTAAACCGCGCCCTCTAATCTGATCATAGGTATAGGCCACTTTCTTTTTACTGCCAATCATCCCCAAGTAAAAATGCGGCTTGTCTTTTAATGCGATTAGCGCCTCGAGATCGTGTTTGTGATCGTGCGAAACGATGACGATGGCGTCGCCCGAATAAGTCTGTAAATTCTTCAATTCAGTTATAACGTCGCCGCAAATAACCGTCGCCGCGGGAAAGCGCGTTTCGTTGGCAAATTCTGCCCTGTCGTCGACGACGACGTAGTGATAGTCGAGCAACTCAGCCATTTTACTGAGTGCGTGCGAAATGTGACCGGCGCCTACAGTAATAATGCGACGCTTTCTGACATATGGTTTAATCATCACGCTGACGTCGCCACCACAGGCCATTTGCAGTGCCTCTTTATCATTTTCATCCATCTTGAGTCGGTAGTCGACGACTTTATTAACGCCGCCTTTTAGACACAGTAAACCGTCTTCAATGGCCTTTTTTTCAACTGCGCCACCGCCAATTGTACCGGCGATAATGGCACCCGTTTCGTCGATTATCATTTCGGCGTCGTGGCGCGGACTACTACCCCGTTGGCCGACGATGACCAAGTGCACCACCGGCCTGTTTTCTTCAATTGCTTTGGCCAAGGCCAAAATAACATCTCTATTCATAGTTTCCTCCTTATAATTATAATACCAGTATTGTGTCAAATCGACAACCACTGCATCGTTGTGTATTGACAAACATAACGGTTGTGGTATAATTATAGCATGAAAAAAAATAATTTGCGAATTGCATTTATATTGTACTGTACACTAGCCATTGTCTTTATACTCAGCCTATTCGTCGGACGCTACCAAGTTGACATCGCGACTATATTTACAGACGCTGCCCAGCGCAGCCAATTGTTGCGCGTCATTGTAAACATCAGACTACCGCGGGCGCTAGCGGCACTTTTAATCGGCGCCGCGCTGGCAACTGCCGGCACTGTCTTTCAAACGCTTTTTCGAAACCCGATGGCGTCACCGGCGACGTTGGGCGCCAGTTCGGGCGCCGCTTTTGGCGCACTGTTGGCAATATTCTTAGAGCAGTCCTACGGCGTCATCATCGCAATGGCCTTTTTTGGCGGCTTACTCAGCATTGTCATCGTGATTGCCGTCATCAGACACTTAAACATCGAACCAATGCTCGCTTTAATACTGACCGGGATGGTCGTCAGTTCGTTATTTGGCGGCTTGAACTCGCTGCTAAAACTACTGGCCGATCCACTTAAAACATTGCCGGAAATGACTTACTGGCTATTTGGTTCACTGGCCAATATCGACTATCCGGAGCTGAACATTGTCGCACTCGTCATCGTCTTTGGCGGGCTCTTTCTGTACAAGCTGAGCTTTCGCATCAACGTTTTAGCAATGGGATTCGACGAGGCTAAAACGCTCGGCGTAGATGCAAAGTTGACGCTCTACAGCAGCGTTATCGCAGCTACCCTGCTGACGGCGGCAAGTGTCGCGATCAGCGGCATTATCGGCTGGATTGGTCTAATTATTCCCCATATCTGTCGCAATCTGGTCAGTCAAGACAGCAAGTGGTTAATACTTACGACAGCGCCACTGGCGGCAGTTTTTCTACTGACCGTCGACGCGTTGTCGCGCACGCTCTACACGGCAGAAATACCGGTTGGCATATTGATTAGTCTAATCGGCGCACCGGTCTTTTTATGGATACTATTCCGCAGAAGGGGTTACCATGATTCATTTTAACGACGTTTCATTTTCATATGATGGCAAAGCCGAATTCAATGCGTTGAGCGTCGCAATTCCAATGAATAAAACGACGTTTTTACTGGGTGAAAACGGCTCTGGCAAGACGACGTTTATCAAATTGTTATTGGGTCTATTGACGCCTACGTCGGGCGAAATCAAAATCGGCAGCGATGCTTTGCAACGCTTGAGCGCGCGCCAACGCGCCCGTTTAATGGCCTACATTCCACAAGATCACAGCGCGGTATTCAACATCGCCGTCGAAGACGTCATTTTAATGGGCTGCGCCAATGCAATTGGCAGCTTTGCCGAACCGGACTTAAAAGTGCGTCGACGCGCCAGGCAAATTGCAGCCGAACTGCATATCGAACACTTAATCGACAAGGGCTATAAGCAGATTAGCGGCGGCGAACGACAGCTCTGCTTAATCGCGCGCGCGCTACTGCAAAACGCTAAAATTATCGTAATGGACGAACCGACCGCCAATCTGGACTTCGCCCACAAACTCAACTTTTTTAAGTTAATTCAGCGCTTAGCAGAACGCGGCATCACGCTAATTTTGAGTAGCCACCAACCGGAGAACACCTTAAAACACGGCGACTACGTCGTCTTTATGAAAGACAAACGGTGTATTGACTACGGCGCGGTAAACGATATTATGACGGTTGAAAAGCTATCCAATTTATACGGTATCGACATCGCCAATACGCCTTTGGCAAACGCCTGTCGACGCCATCGCAAGCTTACAATCGCATGATTTTAACAGGTAAATGATGTTTTGGAATGCAAAGACCATAAAATTATATAGAGATGCGGCGAAATACTGCAACTTTCACGAAGTGCTCGTCGCGCATCTGTTGCCCCACCTAAACGCGACAGATACTTTACTCGACATCGGTTGCGGGCACGGCTATATCGACTTATTGCTCGCTCGACAGATCGCCCGCGTCAGCTGTGTCGACATCGACGCGCTGGTCATGGCGGAATTATCTGAACGCGCGCCCAATAATTTAAGCGTAATCGTCAGCGACTTTTCAAATCTGTCAATCGCGCCACACGACTACGTCTTGATGAGTTTCTACGGCAGTCTAACAAAAGACTACGCGCGCATCGCAGCCCTTGCCCAAAAAGGCATTATTACGATAAAAAACGTCGCGCGCACAGTACGCGATTTACCCGATCAAAAATCGTTAAAGCGTGAAACACACGGCGACGTGACCCAATTCTGCAAGGCGCATCGTTTAAACTATCAAGAGATACTGCTGACTCTGCCATTTGGACAACCCTTTGTCGACAAGGAAGACGTCTACGCTTATTTAGAGCGCTATAAGCCACTGAATAGCGGCGACTACGAGAGCTATATTAAAGACAATCTGCAATCGTTAGACGATGAAAAATTCCGCTATTATCTGCCAAAGCAAAAGCGCATTGGGATTGCCATTATTGATTTAAAGCGTCTATAAAAAGAGTCGTAGCCGCGCTTAGCACTTTCTGACACTCTATGCGGATTACTTGCAATCTGCAGCGTTGCTGACATCAGCGACAATTTCACTGCCATCAATTCAACTAAAAAAGGAGATCACATGAAAAAATACTCAATCATCATTGCGCTCGTCGCACTGCTCTTAAGCAGCTGCCAGAGCGAGGGTGCGCCGACGCAAACATTTACTGACGACTTGGGAAGAACTGTTACACTGCCCGCCGAACTGACGCGCATTGCGCCGAGCGGCTACCCGTCACAAATACTGCTCTTTACACTGGCGCCCGACAAGATGGTCGGCTGGGCTGGGCGGCCCAAGCCAAATCAAGCAAAATACATAAAAGAACAGTATACAGAATTGCCGGAATTCGGTTCTTTTTTCGGCAAGCGCGGCAATTTAAACAGCGAGGCCCTAACGGCCAGCAACGCCCAGTTAGTGGTCGACTTTGGCGAAGAAAAACAGGGCATTCGCGAAGATTTGGATAAATTACAACAAAAAATCGGCATTCCAATCGTCTTTATCAAAGGCGATCTGGAAACGATGTCGAGCGCCTACACAAAACTGGGCGCACTATTAAACTGTGAAGACAGAGCTAAGGCACTCGCCGATTTTTGCAATGAAACGATAGATTACGCCGCAACCAAGAGCGATTTAGTACAGACGCCTGCGCGCATCTATTTGGGCGATGGCAACGACGGACTGGAAGCCGTTTCGGCGACCAGTGTACACGGCCGCGTCATTCAGATGATTGGCGCTGAGAACATCGCCGACATTGCAAAGACACAGGGCAACGGCGGCAGTACGATTAACGGCGAGCAACTGCTTAACTGGAATCCGGAAATCATCTTGATCAATCGCCCCGCCGCCTTTGAAAAGAGCAAGCAAAGCGCCATCTTCAAGTCGCTCGATAAACCGATGTATCTAGTGCCCAACGCGCTCTACAATTGGCTGGGACGACCGCCTTCAATCAATCAGCTAATGGGCATTTACTGGTTGGGCAATTTAGTCTATCCCGACATCTACGACGCCGACGTGCGCGCCAAAGCCAAACAATTCTATAAACTGTTCTTCGACTATCAGATGAGCGATGAAGAATTGAATGCTTTGTTGTTAAATTAAAAACTGAAAGTGCCACCTAAAACAATTTATAATCACTTAATAGCGCATCGCTTTTAGTTAATTTTGGTTAAAATCGATAAATAAGGGCATATATTCAGTGAAGAGGAGGTCATATGAAAATAAATGAATACAAGAGCAATTACACGGTGGCTGAAACAATTGAACGCGTCAAAGAAAAATTAAAAGACATTGGCTTTGGCGTGTTAGCGGAACTGTCTTTCCACGACACGCTGGCACAAAAGGGTTTTCCGATTACTAAAAGGGCGCACTTAATGGAAGTTTGCAGACCGCAACTCGCTCAAGGCGTGCTTGAAAGCAATACCCTTTATAGCTATTTTTTACCCTGTAAACTAGTCGTTAGAGAAGAAGAGGGCACCGTTTTTTGCGGCGTCTTATCAGTCCGCGATAACCTCATCGACATAGGTGGCGATGACGTTTCTGACCTAACACTTCAAGTCGAATCTGCAATTGATGGCGTCGTACGCACTGCTTGCGAATAAGTATTAAAAGTACAAAATTTAACGCCGCTGAATCAAAAAATCTTTACTTCGCTCGGGATGACAGAACTACTTTTCCGGCCGTTCCGTCGACGACTACGACGTCGCCGTCGCGCAGCCGCTTTGTGGCGTCGCCGGTCGCCAACACGGCGGGAATTTGATATTCGCGGGCGACGATGGCGGCATGGCTCAAAGTGCCGCCCGTGTCGACGACCACGGCAGCTGCCAGATTGAATAGAACCGTCCACTCCGGATCGGTATAAGGGCATACCAAAATATCGCCCTTTTTTAATTTGGAAAATTGCGCCACGCCGTTGACTACGCACACTTTTCCACTAGCGCTGCCACCGCTACCGCCGACGCCGGCAATGCCCGCATCGCGCGTTTCCAACAACTTGGCAATGCAGTGATTCCAGTAGGCTTCGGCAAGTGGCCGCTTGGCCTTGCGCGCTTTAATTAAGTCCAGCTCTACTTTACCGAGTGCAGCGCGCTGCAACGCGACGAATAATTCGTCGGCAAATAAATACAGTAAATCGCGATAGTTATAGTCCAGCATGTCGGCAGCTTTTTTAAGCAATTCGCGGCAGTATGCAAATTCTGATTCCCACAGATACTGACTGGCTTCGCGAATCATATAATAGTGCCGTACTGCATTGCATTTTTCGACAAATTTATCGAATGCGCTTTGCGATAGTCGATTTTTCATGGCGCTGAGAATGGTGTCGTATTTTGACTTTTGGCAATCTGACGCAGTCTGCGATTCCGTCAATCCGCGCAGCGCAACGCGCACTGTATTGAGCAGTCTATCCGGATCTTCACACCACGACTTTGCCGTAAAACAATAACAGTTAAAATCGGAACGATAGCCGAACGCCGCCATAAATTCGGCAAATGTACTTTTCAGCTGGGCGTGCGTTCTTATTAGCTCGTCATAAGAGGCATTCATCACGGCGTTCTTTAGCACTTCATCAACCGCAATTGAGCGGGCGATTTTGGCGATGGCACAATTGATATCGCTCGTCACATAGGATAAGCCATCGACCAAATCAAAGGCGCCGTAAGCGCTGTCTAGTTTCTTTAATTGCTTGTCCAAGCGCTTATTTTCTATTACCAGCGGAAAGACGGCGTATCTAAATCTACCGTAGGCCGTGTCGCAAATCAGTTGCTGCATTGCTTTTAAGCGCTCGCCAATTTCCGGCAGTGAACGCGTCGGCTTTAGCTTTATGTCCTGTAGTTTGGCATTACAATCTTGTAAACTCCGACTGGACAGCACTGTATTGCGCCTGTGATCTTTCATTTCCAAAAACATCTTGGGTAATTTAAAAATGCTAAGCGTCGGCCGGACGCCACTGATTTTAAAAGTCGATATGCCGTCTTTGTCAATTGGCGTGAGCGCATTGGCCGCCACGCCCATTTGCCTGAGCATTTTTAACTTTTGCTTTTCCAGTAAATTTGCAAAATCAAAATCTAGCGGATAGTATGGACGCGGTACCTTTTCGAGATTAAAGAGCACAATTTTTCGGGTCATCGGATTGGTCGGTTTGACCGCGGGTAAGTCTTTAAAATCTGCTAAACTAAAGATGCGCGCTGTGTTGCCTGCAGTTGTGATCGGTCTGGCCTGTAAAATGTAAAGCGCGTTTTCCCGCACTGCCCATTCGATGTCCATCGCACAACCATAATGCCCTTCAATTTTTAAGGCGACTGCAATTAACTGCTCAATCATTGCCTGTGCCAATACTGACTGGCGCCTTTTCGCCCGGTCGACAGAAACGGTTTGCGTGCCCTGCTCAGCGTAGACTACGGCATGGTTTTTGCTGCCGATAACTGTCTTTAAAACAACGCCCGCTCTAGAACAAATGTACTCGTCGGGACTGACCAATCCGGACACGACGGACTCGCCCAAGCCGTAAGCGGCGTTAATTACGATTTCATTGCCATTGCCGGTCGGATTCCTTGTAAATAACACGCCGGCTCTATCGCTCTCGACCATTTGCTGGAGGACGACGGCAATTGCCAGCGGCTGACTAGCGTAGCCCTGTGCCACGCGGTAGTGATATGCCCTGTCACTCCAAAGCGACGCATAGCAATCTTTAATTCTCTGCAAGACGGCTTCTTTGCCAATGACGTTTAAGTAGCTTTCCTGCTGTCCTGCAAAGCTGGCATCGGCCAAGTCTTCTGCAGTCGACGACGAACGCACGGCAATTCTACTGCCTGGTGCAAGTCGGCTAAAAAAGTCGTCGTATTGTTCTATAAAATCATGTGGAAAACAGCCCGTAGCAATTTTTTGGCGAATTTCGGCCAGTGTCGCTTGAATGCTTTCAACGCCATCTAGCAGGTTCGCTATATCTATCTCATTATGCGCGATAAATTTCTGATAGGCGGCAGCCATGACGACGGCCCCAGGCGGTACGGCGATGCCGATGTTTAGCAATTCTCCTAAATTAGCCGCCTTGCCGCCAACTGCAACGATGTCGTCTTTGTTAAAATGACTAAAATCTACAATGTGCGCATCCATGTTACACCCCTTTCAGTGCCAAATCGATCTCAATAAAGCGGTTTACAGCGGCGTCGCAAAAAGTGCGATAGATCGCCGCAAAGTGTCGCCCGTTAATTAAATCGGAATTCGAGAACAAAATGCCGGCGGCGCGGATAACGCTCATCAGACCAGCTATATCGGCCTTTACACTATAGTTTTGCGCGCGCCAATAATCGACTATGTCGACTAGAAAATCGCGATAATAGCCGCTCAGCTGTCGATTCATTTGTTGTTGCTCGTCGTAAAAGAATTTAATCGAGCCGCTGAGACCATTGCTAAAAGCCTTATGGTCTTTTAAGTGCATCCCTTCATCGTATAGAATATCCGCTAAGTACTGTATTGGATTGCTTAGCGATTGACTTCTATTTTGCCAATACGCGGCCAGCTTTTGTCTGATTCTAAGTGCCATTAAGTCAATCATAAAGTCTTCTTTGTCTTTATAAAACGAATAAAAACCGCCCTGCGAAATTTGCGCAGCTGCCGTCAGTTCGCGAATCGACACGCCCTTTATGCCCTTTTCGGCAAACAGTTTTAAGCCGACGCGCTGCAGTCTTTTTTGAATCGCCAAGCGATCTTCTTCGGTAAACGCCTTTCCCATACTGAGCTCCAATCACGCATTGTCAAGTCTTCAACCCTCATCTATGAACAAAATTTCTTTTTGTTCATAGATAGCATATAAAAAATCCCCAAATATGTCAAGCTGTTGTAGCAAACAAATTTGGGAATGCCCTTAAACGCAACTATTCCATCACTAAATTAGTCATTTTGAACAAAGTGTTAGTAAACTACTTATAATACTTTTTGTCAAACACATCGCCAGCAAAGCCCTTGATTTTTATCGACTGAAAGCCGTCGCCCTCGACTAACTCTAAGCGGTCGTCGTCGTTTAATTTAGCGATGTCAGCGATGTATTTTTTAGGTACGCCCCAGACCAATTTTTCTATTGTCTTGGCACCATTTTTGTGCACGATGCTTTTAGGCTGTCTGTGCTTTTGGTAAGATTCTAAATCACCACAGTAAAATGGCATGTGCAGATCAAAGGGAAAGGTAATCTTCCACTTCAATTTTATGCCACCCTTAATTTTTTTCTTCATTTCAAACGAATTGTACTGATAGCCCATCTCTTTGAGTATAGCATTTTCTCTGTCTAAATCGGTGGCAAAAGTATCCAACGCGTACTCGATAAAGCCATTGTCAGCTTCTTGAAAATACTTAAACTTATTTGCCATGCAGCCCCTGCCAAACAGTTTTAACAGGGCGATGACAAACCAATTCTTTTTGATTGAAAATATCTCGATAAAGGAACCGTCTTCAAACCAAATATTGTGATTGAAACCGCCCGGAATAACAGTAAAACCGAGTTCTTCAAAGTACTTTAGTGCCTCTGACTTGTCCTCTACTTTATACAGTATATGACTTAATCTCATGATAACCTCCTCTTATCCCAGATTATTGCGAGCTAATCTGGTTATAATATAATTGAGATGGGTTATCAATTCAATTGCTATTCGTTTATTTTATATCCCTATTCGTTTTTTCAGAGATTAAATATTCCTGTGCTTAGAGGGGTTGCAGCCATATCTGTTTTTATAGGCCTCAAAGAATTTATCATAGGATTTAAAGCCGACCATTTCGGCAATTGTCGTTATTTTAATATCGCTATTGACAATTAAATCGCTGCCCTTTTCAAGCCTCTTATTGAGATGATATTTATAGGGTGACATATTGTAATAAGCTATAAAAATATCCTGCATGCGACTAAGGCTGATGTTGAACATTTTGGCGAGCTTTGGCATGGCGTAATAGGTATCCAAGTGTCGATCTAAAAAGTGCTTAATCGCTATGACGGTATCGACCTGTTGTTGTTTATAAGTTTTGACCTTTTTATGCGCCTTTTGCTGCATCATTTCAATAACGCAATTGAATAAATCTAAGCTCTTTACAAAACTCGCAAAGTAATCGTCATTGATCATCGCACTGTATAAATCGTCTGTAATGCTGTCGAGTGCATCTGTTTTGTTGAGCAGTACCCCATCCCCCAAGTCGGGAGATTGTAAAAAACCCTTTAATGTTTGCGTCGGCCACCTGCGCTGTGCAAAAGCGTTTATTATTTCTTTGTGATAGCAAAATAAGCCAATTGTCATAATAGTTTTCATATAGTTGCAATGAAACCTTTCATTGAAGACAAAGTTTCCCGAAAAGCAAAAAATATCGCCTTCATTTAATAATAATCCCTTATCGTCCTTTCCCTTTAAGGCAAATTTCCCCTTTAACACTTTACCCAAATACAGTGAATCTTGTTTGTAATAAACATTACCTGCACCCGTTTTTTTAAAGTCTAAGCGATATTTCGACAGCACCGGATAAAGTGACAATTCAGAATTGAAAAAGACATTCGTACCCTCACCGTATTTGGGATTCATGCTATACGTCACTTTATTGCCTTCGTAAAGGGCGGCTTTAGGATCGCCCCATAAATCGTATGAAAAGTCGTTTCTTTCCCTTGTGGTCATATCATTCTCCTACTATTATAGTATATAGCCATTCTTTACCTTTTCCATAGGTTAGTCTATTATTGTTTTAGATACTGTGGTTTGGTTCTTTTCTCCTACCACTTGATGGTTTAAACGAGGCTCCAACCACAGTCTCTTTGTCTACTTGTTAATTAGTTAGTTACTGCATGACAGTTTATAAAGAAGTAGGTTACAATCGCAAGGAGCCCTGTGGTCTTAAAACAGTATCAACTATATTTATTTTAAGGAGGTCCTATATGATTTTTGTAGGCATTGATGTCGCTAAAAACAAACATGATTGCTTTATTATTAACTAGGATGGGAAATACTTTTTAATGTATTTACTATCAAAAACAATCTTGATGGTTTTAATGCACTTTATCAGAAGATTAAGTCTATTACTGAAGATTTTTCTAATGTAAAAGTAGGACTAGAAGCCACTGGACACTATAGTTACAATCTTCTTGGATATCTCATCGATAAAAGTTTAAAAACCTTCGTTATCAACCCGCTACATACAAATCTGTATAGAAAAAGTCTAAGCTTTAGACAGACCAAAACGGATAAAGTAGATGCCCGTACAATCGCTTCTATGATAATGTCTGATGTGAACTTAAAGTCCTACTCAGATATATCTTATCACA
>PDWI01002303.1_pt1 | contig 28905 bp, 22 predicted proteins | sample 1430891 | NCBI WGS metagenome assembly PDWI01 (sample SAMN01162508, study PRJNA174530) | Oral metagenome, whole genome shotgun sequencing project. | biome: Marine environment; feature: Marine mammal; material: Swab sample of the gingival sulcus; isolation source: swab sample of gingival sulcus... | reverse complement strand
TAGAGCTATTGTTAGGAGATGAGCCTACTTGTTCGGCATTGGATTTGGATGATTGTTTGATGTTAGATAGGATTGGGATTAGGGAGAGGATTAGGATTAGGGAGATAATAGATGGTATTAGGTATTTTTTATTATTTTTATTATTAAATACTTTTTCTTTCAGATCTCTCCATTTTAGTCGAGATGACAAAGAAAAAGTATTAGTTGATTGTTTATTATAGTCCTTACGGACAGATTTCTCGGTTTTACTTCGCTTCACTCGAAATGGCAGAGAAGAATGTATGCTTTTAAAATAAGACTTTAACCCCAACTTTTTCATGGTTTTATTTTAGCATAAAGGTTATTGGAATTAAAGGTTGAAATTTGTATTAATAGTAACCTCCATTCTGGTCATTCTGAATACTGAATCAAGTTCAGCACAAGCTTTGATTCAGAATCCAGTCAATTGATAATTAAATACTGGATTCCGGGTCAAGCCCGGAATGACACAAGTGAGAGTATTTTGGGTTGGGTGGGGGTTGGTTATAGATTGCAGATTTTGATTTAGTTGATGATTGATTGACTAAAATAGCAAAAAACAACTGTCCGGAATTTCCGGACAGTTGTTTTAAAAGAGTTTTAATAATAAATTAGCTTGTGATAAATTGAGTAACGACGAAGTTGACTATCGCGAATGATAAAATCGCTACTACCAAACCAATAATTGAATACATAATCGTGTTTTTGGCTTCACCAACTTTACCAGCGTCACCACCAGAAGTGACATATTTAAGACCACCAACAATCATCATCACAACTGAGATTAGGCCGACAATATACATTAGTAGGTTAATCATTGTAGTGACGATTCCACCAGTTCCAAGCAAATTTCGTGGTGTTTTTTCTGGCTTAACAGCGGAATTGTCGCTAACTACATCATTAATAGTAGGATTACTCTCATCAGCATTAACAACTGGCCCCAAAAAACCAATCGAGCCAATTGCAGCCAAAGCTACAGCTAATAATTTTAGATTCTTAACTAGATTCATTTTATTCCTTTCTTATTTATTTTAATAAATCTAATACAAAATTAATCAATAGACCAGCAATTGATGATAAAATTAAACCAATTACGGCAAACTTAATGGTGTTTTTCGCTTCTTTAACTCCGTTTTCATCCGCGCCAGCTTTAACATACTGAAAACCGCCAATCAAAATCATAACAAATGAAGCAATTGCCACTAAACTAGCAATCAATTTTGAAACATTAGCAATCATATTCTCTGGCTTTTTTTCAGTCTTATCAGACAACTCATTACCAGTAAGTTGATCAATCACTGTATCAGTAAAGTTACTAGCACCAACCGCCACTGGCATCATAACTAATGACGCAATAGTGAACAAGCCAATTATTAAACGCTTGATCATTATAGTTTAAATCCTCCCTGAACAAAAGTTACAATAGCATAAGAGAATATAACAATAATCAATCCAATCACAGCGCCAGCGATCATTTTCTTGGCTTCGCCAATTTTACCCGAATCACCACCGGAAGTAACATATTTAAAACCACCTAAGATAATCATAACTACTGAGGCAATTCCTACCAAATTAGTTATCAAACTAACCATCGAACTAACAAAACCAGCCAAATTCCTATTTTTATTAGCATCTTTGTTAGGATCAGCGTTTTCTGAACCAGTTTTTATGTTATCAATTGGATTAACTGCCAATACTGAAACTGGCGACATAGCAACTATGCCGATTATTGCTAGTAAACTAATAATTATTTGCATTTTGTATTTCATATATTCTCCTTATATTTTTGCTACTTCTGTTAAAACAAGACTAATTATAAAACCAGCCAAAACTATCACCACCAAACCAGTCAATGTATATTGAACAATATACTTAGCTTTTTTGACTTTTTCTTCTGAACTACTGTAATCTAAACCAGTATTACCAGCAGTTGTATAAAGAAAAGCGGCATAAATTAACATCAACATCGCCAAAGCACCAACAGCTGGCAGCAACTTTGTAATATAAGTATTGATAATAGAACTGTCATTAGCTTTCTTCTTTTTGGCAGCAATTTCTTTGCAAAGTTTACTATTAGACATTTCTTTATCTTTACAAACATCAGGCGCTTCTAAATTATACTTAGTATTACTAGGGGTTGTTTTATCATCTACTACATTAATATCGCTAGAGTAACTTCCATCTTCCGGAGTAATATTATCAGCTAACACTGGATTAATTACGGCAAAAGATAAAATTACTGATAAAATTAAAGCTGTTTTTCTCATCCTATTACTCCTGCTATTAGCTTAATAATGACCGAACTCGAAGCAGCTATCACCATACCAATGATTGAATAGGCGATTATTTTTTTGGCCTTTTTGATTTTTTCAACTTCTCCAGCTGCTAACATATATTTGATGCCACCAAAAACAATCATGGCAAAAGCTAATCCGCCCAGCCACATAAACAAATCGCCAACCAAATTAGGTAGAAAATCTTTAGTCGCTTGATTACTCAATTCACCATCTTTAAAAATTTTTGCTGCTAATTGTTGCCAAAGCATCAGACTAATACTCCAAATATTATGTTAATAATTACTACCGCCATAACCGATATTACCAAACCAATTACAGCATTACTTAAAGTTTTCTTAGCCTTAGCCACCATCGCTTCTTCGCCTTGAGCCAAAACATACTTAAATCCAGCCACAATAATAAACAAAAAAGAAGCAATTCCGATAAAGTGAGCCACCATATCACCGATATTAATAATAATAATAGTCAAAAAATCGAACAATTTAATTTCTTCACCGACTTGCTTAATTTCACACTCATCGCCAACATTTTTGCCCAAGCCACGATACCAGGTAGGGATCCCCAAAACTGAGCCCTCGTCACATTTAGCCGCTTGAACTGGCATAGCAAATAGTCCGCTGATTATTAAAGCTAAGCTTGCCACCATTAAAATTCGTTGTCTTAGCATTATAAAATACCTCCTGGGACCAAAAAGTTGAGAACAAGAGTCATAAATACATACAACACAACGCCAATAATAGTGTTTTGCATCATTGTTTTAGCTTTGTTAACTTGTTCATCCTTGTCACCAGCTGTAGCATAAATCGCTCCAGCCACCATTATCATCACTACTGCTACTACACCAACTAAGCCGGATAACCATTTGATAACTTTCTTGAGTAAAACAATTATCGCATTATTTTCAACAGTTGTATTATCAATATTATCATCTTTACAATCTATAACATTAGTATCAGCTTCGCCACATTTACCAGCATAAACGGCTGAATTAATAGCAAATGGTTGAAAAAAGCCAACACCAAACAATAAAGCAATGCTTATTAGAACAATTTTTAATCTTTTATTCATATCAAAATAATACAACAAAAAACATTTTTTGGCAACAAAAGTTTTTGTAAAAAGCTTATTCCTTTTTTTACAGTTGATTTTATTTAGTTTATATGTTATTATAATAGATATGTTTATGGGGAGAAAAAGCTTGAACCGAAGTTTGGACCAAAACTTTAAATTTAAAGTGATTTTTTTTGGTCTGTTTTTTAGCTTTTTTGCCAATTCTTTATTAGCTAATCCGGCTCTTGCTCTAACCGAAGCAACTAGACACGGCAATACTGTTACTATCAAAGACAAAACTTTTCAAAAATCCGATATTTTTTCTCAAGCGAGTCAAGAGATCTTCATTGGCGAGCAAAAAAACGGGCAAATAGAATTGGTTTCTATCGACAAACAATCAGGCGCAGCCGAATATTTTGTCGCCCAAAAAAACAACAACAAAATTTTGAACAAAAAAATCATCGATCAGCTAGACGTAGAAGTTATTGGAGGAATTAAAGGCTGTGACGTACCAGTAATTGGTTTTGTCTTATGTCCGATGATTGACTTTATGGGCTCGTCAATTGACTGGATAATCAGCTGGATTGATGATTGGCTACAAGTAAAGCCTTTTTTGACTACTAACAGCGTTTTTTATCAATATTGGCAAGCAATCAAAAACATTGCTAACATTGCTTTTATTGGGTTCTTCTTGATTATGGCACTGTCACATTTGACCAATGTCGGAATTTCTAATTATGAATTGAAAAAAATGCTACCAAAAATAATCGTTTATGCAGTATTGGTTAATTTGTCATTCTATTTAGCGGCTTTAGCAATCGATATCTCTAATGTAGTTGGTCAAAGCTTAGCTCAGTTATTCATCGGTCTTAGCCCTGAAAGAAACACCAATGTCCAAGAAGGTTGGAGTTTGTTGGCAGAAGGTTTAGTTGGTGGTTCTAGTGTAGTAGTTGGAGTAGGAGCCGCTGGTAGTTCTGGCGCTGCTATTTTTGCAATCGCGCCAATTATGTTCTCAGCTATTTTGTCTGCTCTAGCAACCTTTGTAACTCTGTCAGTTAGACAAGTTTTGATTGTATCATTAGCGATTTTATCACCAGCAGCTTTAGTTTTTAGCATTTTACCAAGTACCGAAAAAATCTGGAAAAAATATTTAGAACTATTCAAACAATTGTTATTGTTGTTTCCAATCTTTGCCTTATTGCACGGTTTTAGCGTGTTGGTCAGTCGTGGTATTTTGAATATTAATGAACAAGTAACTTTAACCAGCTTAGTTTTTGCCTTAATTATTAAATTGGTACCAATTTTCGTTTTGCCAAAATTGTTAAAAACAGTCAATTCAACTCTTGGCAATGCTTACGATAAAATTAGAAATAACGCAGCGGTTAAAAAAGCTGAAAGTGCTGCCGATGAACATTTCAAAGCCAAAAGAAACATCAGTCGTAACAAAGCTTTAGCCAATGCTAATAAATTAAAATGGTATAACCTTTCTAGAAATCTTTCTAAAACATTGAATGACCGCAAAAAAGTCTTGGAACAAAACAAGGCGACTTGGCAATCCGAAGCTGATGCTAGATTAGACGAAACCATGATTAATGCTAAAAAAGGCAGCTTCTATTATAAGTCTAAAATCTTAGCTCGTGAAGCTGAAGAACGCAAAAAAATGGCGTCAGCCAAATTATTGGAAAATATTGAATCGATTATCAATTCGGTTGATCGAGAAGCTTTCAATGACCCAACTAATAATAGTCTAGCCAAACAATTAGCAACTCGAGCTATGCAGCGACGAACTGCCGAAGCTGCTAAAGACATGGCAATATCAACCACCAATACAGCTTATCTTGATTTTCTAGAAAAACGAGATGGTCTTAAAATCAAGAATTATGATGGCAGTGACCTTGATCTATTAAAAGATGCAGCTGGAATCGCTGGTAAAAAAGGCGAGACTAAATATTTGGCAAGAATGTTAAATGAACGTGAAGAGGGTATTAAAAAACACATTAACAACACACGTTCAATTATTAAACGAGCCGAAGAAGAAAACGTAATTGACTTTATGACCACTTTTCGTTTGGCAGCTGGTGAATTGACCGATGAAGATACCAAAAAATTAACCGATTTCGGTATTGATCTTAACAGTGATTTGACTACCCAAGCGGCCATCTCACAAGTTTTTGCGACTAAAGATCTTGGTAATATTCATAAAGTTATGGCCAAAAGTGCTTCTGGTGATTATAAAAATCATCGTGATCTAATCGCCAAATTAATTTTGGAAGAAAAAGTTTTCAAAAATGCTCGTTACTTAGGTGAAAGAACTATTGACGACATGCGTAAAGGTCTGGTTAATAATGGTTATTTGGATAATCGAATAATGGAAACCATTCGTGACAAAAAATACTCGCTTGAAAGTATTGCAACCGAAGACATTGACTCGGTCAAAAATCAACTTAAAGCTATTACAAAATTCAAAAAAGCTTTGCAAACTGAAGATAATAGCTATTTTACAGATACCTTTGGCAAGAGCAAATCAGAAATGCGAAAATTATTACAAAGCTATCAAGAAACTATTAAAGAATCTATTAACCATGAAGAAATTGGTGGTAAATTCCGTAGTGATGCTAAAGACATCATGGAAACAATTTCTAACATGAACTTTTAGTTATTTAACCAATTTATATTGCTATTTTATCTGTCTTCAGGCATAATATAGTTATGCTTAAAAAGTGGGTGATTGTTTTGTTATTGACAGTAGCTAACGGCTTGTTTTTAGTCAATTCTGTACAAGCTGTTTCGATTGGTAATAACGAAGTCAACAATTGTATTTCGATTAAGGGTCGAGGAGATATTTGCCCCGATAAGTTCTGTGATCCGATAACCGCTACTTGTAGTAACGATGGCGATCGTTGTTTTTGTAAACCAAGATTTTTTAGTTATAATTCAACCAACAAAAAAGCCCAAAAATGCGAAATCGCATTCGGCTCAAAATTCTATTATTATTACACTGCTAATGGAGCCGACCCAACTGTTTTATTAACCGGTGGCATTTGGTCTAGATTATCCCAAAACAGACAAGGCATTGTTTTTAAAAAAGTAGCTAATAGTAAAAATACTTATCGTAGTCAAAACTTCTTAACTCCTTTAATTAACCAAGTACCACCAGAAATGGACAACATGGAAGGTATAGAAACGGCCGAAATAGAACTAAATATCGACATTGACAAAAATAGCTCGATTGGAAAAGTCAAAAATCAATCATTTTATTTGAAAAAGAACGGAACCATCAATAAATGCTCAGTTCATTATCATCTTGGATTCACTAGACCCAACAAGTCATTAGATGGACTTTTTTTCTTACGCAAACAACCAGCGCAAAATATTGATGCTTGTCAAAAACCAGCTGTTGTTTTGTTGAACAAAATGTTTAATGCCAGCAGCTTGTCTGATAATCAACTAGCCGACAGTCCAATAGGAGCGACTAAAAACTGTTTCACTTACAAAACAGAAGGTTCTAGATTAAATTTTAATGATGGATTATTTGAAAATAGCAGTCAAAACTATGACTTACTGTTACTAGCTTCCAATTTGATTATTCCTCAAAACGAACAGCGTAATGTTTATTTGATCAAAGCCAAAAATTATTATCTAAATCACATTTTCAATGGTGGCGAAGCTGATCGCTCAGCTAAGCTAGATAAGTTAGAGAAAAAGTTCAACCAACAATGTCGCGGCGGCGAAACTGATTTTGGCTTTTGCAATGATTACAAACAAACATTAGTTGATGAATTACGAAATAATCCCAACAAATCATTCGAAACTATATTGGCTGAGTTGATGTCAAAAAACGATTCAATTGATATCGAAATTTGCGAAATGATAAATATCAGTTACGACAAACCGCGAGACAAAGACACCTATGTATCATCCGAACGACCACTTGGCACGATCGGAATTGAAGATTATTTAGTCAAAGATGAAGCCGAGAGAGCGCTGGACGATTATTTGCAACCTGGCATAATTCAAATCTGTGATAATCTAAACAATCCAGCTAAACGAAAAATTTGCAAAAAAAACAGTCTAAATTGCTATCGACTAAATGCCGAACAAACCAAACCAGTCGTTGGCTGCTCTAATTTGACCAAAGACCATGCGCTCAAAAATGCTCAGTGGTTAATTTGCCCAATGGTCAACACTTCAATCAACAGCAACCAATCACTTTTTGGCAGCATTTTAGAATTATTCAGAACACCATCTAATTTTTTGAACAAAGACCAATTCAAACAAACATATAATAAATTCACCTTTGTAGCTAATACTTTTTTGGTATTAATTTTTCTAATAATCATCTTTTCGCAACTAACCAACTTTGGTTTAAACAATTATCAAATCAAAAAAAGTTTACCAATTTTTATCGTTATTACTATCGCTATTAATTTATCATATTTAATCAATCAGATTATTATTGATATATCAAATATCGCTGGCGCCGGTATTTTTAACCTTTTTTACTCAATGGCTAACTCTATTAGTGATATGAGCCTTGATATCTTTATTATTTTAGCCGGAGCCGGAGCTTTGGCAGTAGCCGCTATTATATTCGCGTTTCCACTAGTAGTAATATCAGTTATTGGCTTGTTAGCGATTCTATTTATACTAATTTTGCGCAAAGGTCTAGTAGTAATGTTTGCCTTATTGACCCCAGTTGCTCTAGTTAGCGCTATTTTGCCCGGAACTAGAACTATTTTTAGCAAATGGCGCTCTAAATACCTCAATCTGTTATTGTTATACCCTGTAGCTAGCTTTACTTTTGGTGTTGGCTTGTTAGCTCAAAAGATTATCTACTATATTTTTGCCGATGACAATAGCTTCTCTCTTATAAAAATGACTGCTTTTTTCATGCCAGGCGTTGCTTTAATAGCCGTGCCAATGATTCTCAAAACCACTGTTAATTCAATCGCCAAAATAAATTCTCCACTCAACCGAGCAACATCTCTATCCAAAAAAGGCTATTCATCAACTATTCCTGCTAAAGCCCACCAAATCAATAAACGAAACCGATTCAAAGACGCCATTTTCCGATCATCACCAACTACCAAAAAATTATTAGGTAGCAAAGCTATTAATAAAATAACTTATGGCACCGGTAATCGAGCTTTGTCAGATCATGACCGTCGAGAAGCTCGTTTTGCCAAAGATTATGAACAAATTCTTAACAAAGACCCAGTTTTACTAAAAGCTTTTTTAAATGAAAAAGGCAATAGGGGAGCTTTATATAATTCATTAACCACAACTCAAAAAAACAACTACAACAAATTAGTTGATTATGGCGCTACTAATAACCCCAATTTTTATTCAGCCGCTATCAAAAGCCTAATTGCCAACAAATCAGTTGATGATGAAACTCTAAAGTTACTAGTCGAAGGCAGCAAAGCCAATAATCCACTTCATCAATCCAATATGTTCGTGGCTCACAAAATCGCTTCTAATAGTGGCTTGACTGGACTAGCTAGTAAAATAATCACTAGCTTAGATAAAAATATCCCAACTGTTAAAAGTACTATCGATACAGAAAATAAATTTAAATTAGCAAATGAAAATGAGCTTTCTACTACCTCATCTTATAGAATCATCAATCAATTTATTAATCCAAACGAGACTAATAATTTAATAGCAAAAATCAAAGATAGTAAACTAGAAGATAACTCAACACTTAACATAATTAAAGAGCACTTAAATCAATCAAATGTTGAACAAAACATAGATGATACTGCCAGTGAAATTCAACTACAACTAATTAAAAATTCTAAACAAATCAACATTCTTAAGAAAGCAGATGAATTACTTGATAAAATTAAATTGGAAAATTACAATTCCAAAGATCTCAAGAACACCATTACCTTAATTAATGAGAAAGGTCAAACTGAAGAAGTGTCTATATTTGCTAAGGTTATCGAGTTGCGATTGTCCGAGGGATTAGGTAAAAATCCAAAACAGAATGCAAAACAACATTATATCAATGTTTTAGCCAAAAAATGGAATTTGTTTAATCCTACTATTAAAAAAGAGCTTGAACCATTAATTATCAAGTTCGCTGGCAACAATGACATCAAAGCCTCAAGAGTTGAAGACGTGTTTGAAGCACTAGAATTAAATAGTTTGAGGATAAAAATATGATAAAAAATAAAACATTCAGAGTCCTACTAATACCATTCATAATCGTTAGTTTGTTTATGATTACACCATCAAATACTAAAGCTAATGATTTAACTGAAACAATTAACTCAGCTATTTCTACTTTGAATGATTATTCAAATCAAGAATTAACGGATTTTGAGAATATGGCTTTGTTTGTTCGTTATGCCAAAGCTAGAATCAACCTTTGTCATTTCACCGGCACTAGTTCTAGACCAAAAATCGCCAAAGAATATCACAAATTATTTGGCGAAGGCGAGTTTGAACCCAAGAAAACACCATCTGATTTTGCCGTCTTTTGTCGCGACCAAAAAAATCAAAAAAAGTTCAAAAATCGCTTAAAGTTACTTTATGGATTGCATATTTATGGTGAATTATATGATCTTAAAGAACACGATACTAAAGCATCTGCAGACATAGGATCAAAATCGGTTTTTGGATTGTTTAATTCAAAAATATATACACCAGAGCACCTTTTACCAAGCGAACTTGACTCAACTTCAGAACTCTTAAACCAATCTTTAGATAATATTCACTATTCAAAAATTAAATTAAAACCAAATGATTTTAAAATCTTTAATAGAACAGTTAGTGCTTTATCAAATAAATTTGGGCATAATGCAGTTAAAAAAGCTGATTTAAACGAAAGAATTGAAAAAGTTATTGATTTTATAATGAACAACAACACAAAAGACGCCCTAGATAAAGCGGTCATTGACAAAATAGAAGATTTAAAACAAAATCCTGATAAATATTCAAAAGAAGAAACTGAAAAAATCGAACAAGTGATAAAAGATTATATTAATTCAAATCCAAAATTAAAAAAGAAACTAACAGAAAGTAAGCAAAAAAAAGAAACAAAAACTGATTCAAAAACTATCATATCAATCCCAACTAATCCAATGGTTGATATTGATTTATACTTTGGCTTTTATAATCCCAATTTTTTGACCGAGTATTTAATCAACAGCTGTAACAGTCGCAGTAAATGTGACAAAAATGACCCAAATATCGAAGCTTGTTATTGTCGTAATCTCGTAGCCGAAAATGGTATTAATTATTTATTAGACGAAAACATCAACACACCTGAATTTTTGCAACAAATGTTTTGGAACGGACACAAAAATTATACCACTGATTTTTATACCAAAATAAGCCAAGCAGTTCATCAATATCATAAATACCAACCATCGAACAGTATTCCTTTTGTTCCTGACAATCTTGTTTCTGGTATTGATGATGATTTACCTTTATCAAAAGCAATTTTAGAGGGCAAGTTCGTGGCCCCTGATAATTGGCCTTACTATCGCAAGTTCATTAAGTTCACTCCAAAAGAGGTGACTAAAATGCAAAAAATCATCAGACTTAATGGCAATTATCAGAACGATTTGACTCAAATTGATTTCAATTTAAGTATTGATCTATATGAACAACAAAGAAGGGTTATAGACGGTGGACTTGGCTTTATTCTGAATGAACTTACAAGGTTCGGCGTAAAGGTAGCTAGTAATGGACAACAATTCCAAATCGGTATAATCAAATGGGAGGGGTTAAAATTAAAAGATGAAAAAATTAAACAAATTTGGCAAAATTTTCGCACTATTAGTAATATTTTGTTATTATTAGCTTTTTTGATGATAGTTCTATCCCAATTGACCAATTTTGGCTTATCTAATTACGATGCCAAAAAAATGTTACCGAAACTGTTAGTTTCGATTGTTTTGATCAACTTATCTTATTTCCTAATTTTGATGACTATAGATTTATCAAATATTTTGACCGACGGCATCAATGGGTTTTTATCAGCTAATGCTGAACAAATGGTTGGTTCTAGTTTATCAGAAGCCAGTTTTATCAGCGCTCTCAAAACTGTAGTTTTCCTAGCTGCTAGCGTAATATTATTCATAATTAGTTTTATTCTGGCAATCATCAATCTATTATTTGTCTTTATCCTAGGCTCAATTCGGGCAATGCTATTCATTCTGACAATAGTTTTGTCACCAATCAGTTTTGCTTCTAATATTTTCCCTAATTTCAAAAGATTCTACAAACTTTGGTGGAATTTACTGAAAACAGCTCTATTAATTACTCCAACTCTAGCCTTGATAAACGGTTTTAGCTTGTTAATTTATGCCATCATCACTCCCGATAATCCAATCACTGGCACAATTATTTTATTCGGTATTTCTAATTTTGGCATCTTTTATTTATTAGCTAATTTGAAGAAATCACTACTAATCGCTTCAATTCCAATGGCCGGCAAAGTCTTATCTTCATCGGCAATCACTTTACCAAGTTTTGCTTGGAATAAATTTATCAAACCAACTTACGGCGACCAAGTTATAAACCGTTTGAAAGAAAAACAAGACCAAAAAATTATCAACAAAAAAGGCTCTAAATATGCTCGACTAAGATCAAAAATAGAAAACGAAAGAATGCAAAACCAAAAATCCGAATCGGTCAACTTCAACAACACAGCTGATATTGAAACTATTCTTGACCAAATCAATCCTAACGAAAGCAAGCTATCCAAACAAAGTATTACCAGTTTATCAGCTGGAGGCAATTCTAACATCAGTAGAGATATCCAAAACAGAGACAGTAGTCTTAACTTTATGATGAAAGCTCTGTATGGTTATTCCACCTCTTCCGACGGACAACAAGTCGATTTTGATCATCAAAAGTTCCTCAAAGCAATGGCCAAAGCCAAACAATTAGGTGCTTCTGAAGCTGAATTAAAATCAGTCTTTTTCCATACCTTAGGCAATCTAGAACAACAAAATAACTTACCAGCAATGGCAGAGTTGTCCTACAATTACGGTCATCACAATCAAGAACTAGGCAATTACAGTGAGCAAGACTATCAAGGTGAGGAGAATCAACAGCAACGACGAAATGAATTTGGTAAAATCTTTAAACAATACCCAATCGTTTCTTTAAATGACGATAGAAAAGTCAAACAAGCAATCAATCATCGAATGCTAACAAAATCAGAAGATCACTTGCCAATAATTACTAGTTTGGCTGAAGAAAACCCTCAACTAAAAACCAGTATTCAAGACCGCATTCCATTCCTTGATCAAGAGTCACAAGAAGCTTTTGCTAAATATGGATTATATGATCACGAAACAGAAAGAAGACAAAATGAACAGACAGAAGAAACAATTTGAAAAATTAACCATAATAAAGCATAATTATAATATGAACAAAACTATTAAAGCCAAACTATTATTACCCTTAATCGCCATTATTGTTTTTGCTAGTTTTTTCAATTTGAACATACCTCAAAATTCATATGCGGCAGGAGACGAAACAGCTAAAAGCGCTTCGAGTGGAAATCTAGCAAAATGTGGTACAGCTATTGGAGTTGGTTATTTAATATATCGTTTAGCATCTGACATTATAGGAACAGCTGATGGAGTATATGTTGTACTTAAGGGTACTTTTGATGTTAATCACTCTTTATTGAATCAAAAAGATTCACCAGCCACTTTTGAAGTCTGGAAAGCTTTTCGCACTATAGCTAATGTTTTATTGGTGCTAACTTTTTTAATAATCATTTTTTCTCAATTAACAAATTATGGCTTATCTAATTATTCAGCCAAAAAAATGTTACCAAAAGTTTTGCTAGCAATTGTTTTGATCAATATTTCATTTTATATTATGCAAATCTTAGTCGATTTATCGAACATTGCAGGCAATGCTTTGTTTAAATTATTCAGCCCTTCTAATTTTAATATAGAAGCAATTACCTCAACAGGTACAGCAACTGAGGTGGGATTAGCCGGAATACTAGCCTTAATTTGCGCTCAAAAATCAGCTGGTTTATTTGCTATTTTAGCACCAATTGCTTTAACTATCTTAATAACCATTGTTACTACTTTTGTTATTCTAGTATTGCGACAAGCCTTGGTTATTACTACAGTAGTAGCTAGTCCAATTTTCTTTATTTTACTAATCTTTCCTAAAGGCGAATCTATGTTCAAATCTTGGAAAAAAGCTTTCTTAGCTTCCTTAATTTTATATCCAATTATGGGAGTTTTATTCGGAGCTGGGGCTTTGATTAGTAGTCTAATTGGTGCAACCGCAGGTGATAGCATTATACAAAACCTTGCGGCAGCTTTAATAAAACCGGCGCCATTATTATTATTCCCTAGTATAATTCAAAAAGCGTTGGCTTCTGTACCAATGATCAGTGGCACTGTTAATAAAGCTTCCAACTGGTTCAAAGAAAGAGGTGACAAAAAACTCAAAGCCTCAACTCCTTACAGAATGTCACAGATCAAAGCCGAACAAGCAGCTGATCGCCGTCGTTTGGGCATTCATCAAAAAGGCGATGGTGCTTTTTCTTGGGTTTCAGCCAAATACCACGAAGCAACCAATGATACTAGTTTTGGCAATTTACGAAAAACCGAACTAGAGCAAAAAATACTTAACAGAAACCAATCAGCAGCCGAACTGATATCAATTCAAGACAGACAAGAAATGGAAAAACCAGACTATAATTTTGCCAACTTAAGTCCAGAAGCAAAAGCTATTTTGATTAAAAATGGTATTAATTACAAAGACAAAGACGCTGTTAGAAATCTAGCCTTGATGAATAAGATTCACACTGGCGATGCCAACAACAAGGACATTAAAGATATACTAAACAACGGTTTAATACCAGCAAGTCAAAAAAACGCCTTTTTAAACCAAACTATGCAAAAATCGATGGCAAAAGGTCGATTTGACAATACTGGATACATTGACTATCTAAATAAAGGTGGTGACATTAATAGCTTTAATCAAGAGGCTTTAAGAAATTATATGCAAGGCTTGACACCTAGTGATTTGGCTAATATTAGTCACAAAATGTTAGATAATAATAATTTAGAAGTCGTCAGAAGTCTAACCAATATTAATACCGCCTTACCTAATATGAAAAGTAAAGCTAGAGACATAATACAAGGAAATAATGAATAAAATTAAAACAATCAGTATTAGTTTAATTTTAGCCGCATTTATAAGTGTTTTAGCTTACAACAATTCTTTTGCTAGTGAAGATTTCTTTTTTAAGAGTTTTAAATTAGAAAATTATCCCCAATCTGAACCTAACAATTTAGTTGAACAAATTCAAGGATTCGCTTTTCGCACTCGTAAAGAATTAGATAATTGTTATAATACTTCTGATAAGCGTGCTGAAAACCAAGTCTTTTTCTGCACTAATATTCACGAAGCTGATCGATTAAGAATGGGTTATTTAGCAGCACTCAACTCCAACTTAAAAGAACCAGCTGAAGATGAAGAAAACCCTCAATTAAGAATGTTTTATTCTAAAGAAGAAGATCAAGCTGATGATGAAGAAGATTTAATAAACATGGTAACTAATTCTTTCGATGAAAGAAAATTTTCAGAATTCAACCAAAAAACCACCGCATATCATCAAAATTTTTTATTGATAGCTGAACGTTCTTTTAAAAAATGCGAATTAGGCATAACCAACAAGCAGCTTTTTCTTGATCGATTAACAGCTCTCAATCAAGACGTTCCTACAGTTGATAAAAACCGAATCGAAAAACCAGCTTGTAATATTGAAGATCTGTCCGTTGATGCATCAAAAGAAGAATTTTGTACCTGTCTTTTAACCGAACCTTGGAATAATTACGAACACCCCTTCAAACACGATTCCTTGTTTGATCAAGAAGTAAAAACCTGCACTAAAGAATTTGAAAATGAAAAACTTGATGAAGGAGAAAACACTAAAGCAAGATTACAAAAAATAAATTCGATTTTAGAAAGAAGACAACAAGAAATCAAACAACAAAATGATGATAAAAAAGGTAAATTCTACCCACTAGACTGTACTACTCCACAAAAATTACTAGATCAATTCAGCAATCAGGACAGAATCAAATATATTCTAGCCAATCAAAAACCAAACTTAAGTGTAAAATGGCTACCATTCAATAAATACGAACAAAAATACTTCAAACTATCTGATGAAGAATTAAAACAAACCGATCAAATAAAAATGGGTTTAATAATGACTGAATGTGGTTATCGTGGTATCGATACTATTAAATGTTCAATTACTCGAGCCGCCGCTCGATCGGTCGATCTCGGAACCAAATATATAAAAGACTTTCTTCAAATAAAGTTAACCCCGGTTACTATTTCCAAAATCAAGATTTTTCATGATCAATTCAAAAGCATCGCTAATATCATCCTAGTTTTTGTTTTTATATTAATTATTCTTGGTCAAATTCTAGGCAAAAAGACTCTGATGATCAAAACTCTGATGCCAAAACTTATTATCAGCACTATTTTTATCAATTTATCATTCTTTTTAATCATTACTTTAATAGATATTAGTAATATTTTGGGCGATGGTATAAGCGCCATATTTGAATCAATTCTCAAACCATTTTCCAATCAACCAATAAACGCTGTAAATATAGCAGCTAACATATTAACATCAATTACAGCCGGCGCTGCTATTTATCTGGCAGCAGCCAATATTAATTTATTGATTTTTGTTATTGTAGTTATCATCGCTTTACTAGCCTTATTCATGTTATTTATCTTACTAACTTTTAGAAACATCTTTATTATCGCTTCGTTAATTATCGCACCACTATTAATCAGTTTATCTATTTTGCCAGGAACCAAAAAAATATTTAACAAATGGCTGTTCTTAATTCCATCCATTTTCTTCATGTATCCGCTAACAATTACTCTAAAATCAATCGGTGATTTATTAGCGATTATTATAGCCAGCTCAAACAATCCTTTTGTTGGTTTTATAGTAATATTTTTCCAATTCTCACCATTAATAATTATACCCAAAATTTTGATTTCAACTACCCAAAAAATACCAATGTTAGGCAACAAGGTGTCTAGCGTTACAGGATTCACTAACAAACAGCAACAACGATTAAAAAAATCTCGATTATATCAACAAGCTCAAAAATCTCATCAACAAAAAATCGCTCAAAAAGAAAGAAGCAATTCGGCAATTTTTGGTAGAGTTGGCAAAGCCAAACGAAAAGTAGCCGGCTTTATTTCGCCAAATGCACCATTACTTGATTATTATCAAGACACAGACCACGAAGAAAACCGAAAAGAAATCAAACAATATATTGACGAATTTAGAGGCAACAATGAATTAGCGTTTGAAATCGTCAAAAAAATAGTTGGTGAAAAATCTAATTCAAAAATCGACCCTAATAGTCACGATGGTAGATTAATCAAAAACTATGATGTCAATGATCCAATGGCTGTCTTAGCGGCATTCGAGAAAGCTTCAGAATCAGGTAAATTAACTCAAGAACAAATAAATAAGGTTTTCTTAAAAGCCGACAGTTCAGGGCTAGACTTAGAAAAGTTCAAAAACAAGAAAACAGTTATTGATTCGTTATCAAAAATCAGAAAAAGTTTGGACGACGAAGGCAAATGGGAAAACGCCAGTTATGTCGAAAGTTTAATCTCTGGTCGAGAAGAACCTGTTCAGGTTATTGATTATATTAAAGAAAACTCAAACAATCTATCTTTCAAAAAAATTTCCGCCACTGAAGACAGCCCAGAATTGAAAGCCATAATTAAAATTGCACAAAACAATCATCAGCTATTGCAAAACGCTAGAAACAATGAAAATAACAGACCTCAAGATATAGAGATTTACCAAGAAATTTATGATAACTTTATTAACAAACTACCATCACCAGTCCAACAAAAGGTCGAATCAACAATTACTGAAAATAATTCTGAATCAAACCCTCAATAATCATTGATTTTTGACTCAAAATATGGTATAATTATAGTATATGTCGAGTTCAAAAAGAGGTAAAAAAGTAGCTGGTTTTGCTGTTCTAAGCTTAATCGCATTCATAATTGTCACTATATCCGTTATTCTAACACCAATTTTGGCTATTTTTTCGATTGCTGAAAATTTATTACAACCACTAAATCACCAAACTTTGGTAATTGAAAAAAGGGCTGTTTATCTAATGGCCAACAAAATCAATCCCGACCAAACCAAATCAAAATATCAACCAATCAATCAATTACGCCAAGCTAGTAATAATCTAATCAGCAATCTCGAAAAAAACGGCTTCAAGCTCGAAACAAACAATAATTACATTACCAAATTATCTTTTGATGGCAAAACTTACAACAAACAATCATTCGTTGATGATATTTTTAAAAATAAGAAACTTTATCAAGCCTTTGCTTACAGCATCAATGTTGATCGAGTCGCTTTTCAAGATTCTATAGCTAATGAAGTCAATCAATCTCTGCAAATTGATCAAGACGGCTTTAACAACGAAGCCGGTAATTATAATAAGCAAGAGTTAGCTATTACCAAAATCAACCAGCCAATTAAACAATTCAAAACCGATTTATCCGAAGAAGAATCCGAACAGCAAACCAATGCTTTTTCTTCAATCAAACAAAATTTGGAGTACATGAATCAAACTGCTCGTCAAATCAGCAAAACCAACAAATCACCAATTCATCAAAAATTCAAACCATATCAACTATTAGAACCAAACTTTGTCAAACAAAAATCAGCCTGCGGTATGATTGAAAATAGTCTGTTTTTGCAAGAATATGCCAAAAAAAGTGCCCCTAAAGCTCAGTCCAGAGCTGCCTTCAACTTTTTAGTCGAAGCCGATAAAATCAAATTAGACAAATCAAACTCAGAAGCAGTTGATTATTATTTGCGCAAATTGCAAAACGGACCTGGCAATGTAAAATCAGCCAATCAATCATTCGCTTATTTACACTTTATCGAAAACGAAAATATTCCGATAGATTACAGTGCTGAACGATTCATTCTAGGAGCTGGACCAACTGTTAACAAAACCTTAGCTGACCAAGAAAATTGCCAAAACAATAACTTTTTTAATAATATATTTAACTTAAACTCATTCACTAATAATATTAATTTGTCCGAAGAGGAGCGTACTATGTTAACTGACATCACTTTAGCCTCAATGACCAATTTAAAAACTGCACCCAATCTAAAAGGGGAAGATTTCTTCAATTCAACTGCCGCCGGACTTGGTTATTATGCCAAAGAAATTGCCAAAAAAAGCGGTGCTACCATCCTAACTCAAGATGAAGCTGTCAATTATTTCAACCAGCAAAATCAATTATTGGCTTTTAAAAATAGTTTAGCTGACCCATTAGATACCAAAAACAGTCATAGCCTAATCGCCAAACTAAATCTCAAATTATTCGCTCTAACTAATAGCTCAACTTCTGTCAATCACTTCTTTTCTAGTATTTTAGCCAATGCAAAATCTAGCTTATTTAATAACCAAACCAAAGCTGACGCTTCAACTTATCAAAAAGTTGATTTATGCCAAGACAGTCAATATCTAAAACTGAATCAGTATCTAGATGGCAAAAAAATCGCTCTCGATGCTAACTGTAATCCAATCTATGGTATGCGAACCGATTTGCTAACCCTAAACCCCGAGCAAACTATCATTAATCTAGTCAATTCAAAAGACTTAAAAATTGACCGCTCAAGTTGCGATAAAGATGGACTTAATTGCAAATTGATCTTAACCAACCGACTAGCTTATTTTAAAAATAATTGCCTTAATAAAGATGATGCTTTGCTCGGACAAGATATTAACAAAGATTTAATTTGTATGGCTAGATCTGATTCTGAAAAATTATTACCAGCTTATTTTATCGATAGGCGAGTATTAAATATGTTAAATAAGGTATCAAAATCATGAAAAAATTACCAATAATCACTACTATTTTGGCAATTAACCTAATCTTTATACCTTATATTCGGCCTGTGTTGGCTGATAAAGAAAGTTATTATAACAGCAACAAAATTTTGTTTTATAATAAAAACACTGCTTGTCTTAATGACCAAATAAATTTGACCAACAATCTTTCGGTCGGCGTCAATGAAAATCAAGTTTTATCAAAAAAACTGATGAAAATCAACGACCCAGAAAAATTCGCTCAAGCAATTAATCAATGGGTGACGAAAGTCGCGCCAAACTCACCATTTAAAAACCTAGGTAAATACGCAGTGGCCGGTGGACAACGAGCCGGCATTAACCCAATTTTGCCAATTATTATTGCACGCAAAGAATCTAATCTAGGTACAGTTGGTCAGATTTCCAAAGAAGGTTTTAACGCTTTTGGTCGAACTGCCACTCCTAATCAACCACATATCGGCACTTCTCGATTGTGGTATAAATGGCCGTCGTTCAAACAGAGTTTATATAGTGATCAAAAAGATGATATTTATCAATACATTCAACAGGTTTATCAAAACGAACAAACTATCGAACAAGTAATGTTAAAATACGCTCCACCAGCTGACAATAACAATACTGAGCTATATATTAAACAAATCAAAACTTGGGCTAAAGAGATTTATCAACTAGCAAGCGACTCGATTGATGTTGGTTTTTATGGCAGTAAAGCCGATTATAATTATCGCGATTGCGTCCAAAAAAGTTCTTCAAACAATGGTCTAAAATATATTTATTATCAATACCAACATCAATGGGCGAATCACATTTTTACCCCATCTTGTGGTAATATCAAACAATGTGGTTGTGGACCGACAACTTTAGCAATAGTCATAGCCAACTTATTAGACGACCGATCAATCACCCCAATTACCATTTCTGATCAAATGACTGGCATGAAATTAGCCGCCGGCACCACTTTTTCTGCTTTTTCTGTGATTCCAAAACGTTATGATTTAAAATCAACTTACCTTGGCACTAACTTATACCACGCCAAACAAGCTCTTAATAATGGCGGATTGGTTATTATGAGTCAAAATTCCAACGGACAATTTACTAATGGTGGTCACATTATGGCATTAGTTGGCCAAACTAGCGACGGTCATTTTTTAGTAGCCGATCCTAATAGCAAAAAATTTACCGAAAATCAACAAGGTTTCTCTGAACAAGTTATTGCTAAAGGTTTAGTAGCGATGTGGGCGATCAGTTTATGAAAAACTTTTTAATCAAAAATGGTCATATTTTATTTGCACTAGGATTATTATTACTAATAATTATAATTTTTATCTTAAATAATCCTTATAGTAAAAGCGATTTTAGTGGCGGCAGTGGAGTTATCGAAAATAAAATTTTATTAATTAAAGGCTGGGACAAACAAAATCAATTTGGGATAAAAATTGGTAGCGCTATCTCTATCAAACAACAACGATACATTAATCAAACAATTTTAGACCATCTTAAAACTAACCATAAAATAAACAAAGCCACTGTTTCAGGTCCAATTATTGGCAAATTTGACAAATCAAAACAAATCGACCAAAATTCTTTTTATATTAAAACCAATCAAAACCAAAAATATAAAATCATCATCGACTATAACAAGCAAAAAGTTTATATTTATTACAAAAACAAACTAATCAACTTGTGATATAATAAACTTAATGAAAAAGCTTAAGTTAAAGTCAATAATCATCTCTCTAGCTAGTCTTTTTATTGTTATCAGTTTTAATCAAGTTTTAGCACTTGATAAAGAAACTGAAAACTTTTTCATTGAGAATGATATTTTATATTATAATCCTGATGGCAACTGCGACAATATGTTTTCTATCAATTCTAATATTGATGATGGTAACAAATCTTTTATTATAGCTCAGGAATTGCTAAAAAAAATTAATAGTTCTGACGAAATAAACGCCAATCAAGAAACAAAAAGAATTCTTATTTCAGCCATAATCGGCAATATGAAGCATGAATCTAATTTTAATCCAAATAATTTAAATCGAAGAGATTGTAATGAAGAATCTTGTTACGCTTCTTACGGCTTATCTCAATGGAGAGCTGGACGTTTTATAGCTCTAATGAAATCAGCTAATCAATTTAATGAATGGGCAGCAAAAGACAAAAACGAACAAGCTGGAGAATATAATTTTGGACCTAATGGTTGGGTAAGCAGCGAAGCTCCATCAGTCAGCATAGAAGATCAAATAAATTACTTATTTCAAGAATTATCCAGTAGTTATAAAAGTTCAGTCTTAACTCCAATTCTAGATTTAGAAACCGAAAGTATGAGCACAATCCAAAAAGTAGAAAAGGCAACTATTATTTATGGCTCTAATTTTGAGGTTTTTCAAGGCAATAGCGACCCCGAAAATCCTAGTAGGTTAAGCAGAATAGACTTTGCTAAAAATTTTTACTCTTTATTAAATAATTCTGTAGATTATGATTGTCAGATAGAAACTAATTTTTACAATTTAGGTAAGTTTAAAGTTTTTAAACAAGACGACCCATTATGGGCAAATAATGAATATTCTGCTCAAACTTTCTCACAAGCTGCGTGCGGACCAACATCGTTAGCGACTATTTTGTTTAATCTTGGTATAAAAACCAATCCAGTCGAGGTAGTTGAAAAATGTAGAGAATCAGATCGAGAAGGCACAAATGATCAAATTATTTATCCAGGCAATGGTTCTGCAGTTGGTGGTTTAGCAATGTTAGCAAAAAATGAGTATAATATGGAGGTAAAAGCGATAACCTCAAATAGAAGCAGTATTAATAATCATTTAAGACAAGGTTATTTTATTTTAACAAATGGTAAAGGATCAACACCATATACTGGACAAGGACATATTTTACCTATATTAGGTATTAATGATGAAGGTAAATGGGTTCTTGGTCAGACCGCAAATTATCTTTCAGATTATGGTTTAGATGGTTGGGACCCAGCAAATGTCCTAGAAGGGATGAGTAATTCATATGCTATCAAAAACAAATAAAAGATTAATCGCGTTAATTAGTTTAATTATTCTACTTTCTATTATTTTCTTTTTATTCAAAAAAAATCAACCTAAAAAAAATATCATCATTAAGCAAAACAAAGAAACTGGCTTATATTATACGAATAAAAAAACTGGTGGTATAGTTGACGAAAAAGACAAAAAAGATAATATACCAGGTCTGTTTAAAATAAAGAATTTAGGAATTAATCAAAAAAACTTAATTAAAGTAAACAAAGAAATTATTCGTTTATTAAAAGAGAAGTTAATTAAATTATCAGATATAATTGGTTTACGAGAAAAATCCATGACTGGTGGTTGGGATAAAAAAGGTGAGATATATTATTATCAATTTGAGGTTGTGACCAAACAAAAGACCTTTACTATAAAAGTAACTGAAAATTTATTAACTAAAGAATTAAAAGTGTCACTATTATAATTTTATTTATTAAAGCATTGCCACTGTCTTGTATTTAAGTTATAATATAACCAATGGCAACATATAAAGTTCCTCAAGATGTTGAAGCGGACGATAAACTGTTAGGACCATTTAGTTTTAAACAATTTATCTTTTTGCTAATAGCGGTGGGCCTAGGAGCACTTGCTTACTTTTTGAGTACTATTTTTATTCCGTTAGCAATAATTCCCATGCCTTTCGCATTGTTTTTTTTTGGTTTTAGCTTTGCCTTTACGAAAAGATCAGCCAACCGAAACTTATGTTGCAGCTATTATATCTTTTTATCTCAAACCACGCAAAAAAATCTGGCAATCAGACGGCATTATCAATACCATTGAGTTTGACAACCAAACAACAGAAAAAGAAGTGTTAAACGAAAGTCTTTCTTATCAAGAGGCTAGTGAGAGATTATCATTTTTATCTAATGTGATCGATTCTCAAGGTCGTTCAATTACTAAAATCAACAAATCACCTTTGCAAGATACCATTGTATCTGAATCTTATCAAATTAAAGACATTCAAGACTCATCTAATTACATTAATCAAAACTTATCTAATATGTTAAATAAATCAAGTCAATTACATAAACAGCAAATTATTAATTCAATCAATCAAAACAATTCCAATAATCAGCAATTTCAAACACCCCAATCAACTTTTCAACAGCCGACTCAACAACTATACCAACAACCAACTCAACAGCCGACTCAACAAAATAAACCAAATATTCAGCAAGAATCTTTGAGAGAATTATCATCTAATAACGATTTTTCAGTCGAAACTTTATCATCTGAAATTAAAAGACGTAAACATAAAAAAGAATTGCTCGATCAAGATAGCTCTAATATATCATTAAGGAAATAATATGGATAATCAATTTAATCAAAACATCGCTCAACCACAATCAAACAATCAAACTTTTGTTCCTCCGAACGCCAATAAGCAATTTCAATCAGGAATAGCTCAGCCTCAAACGACTCAAAATCAAACTAACCTTAATCAAAACCCAACTCAAGCTAATCGACCAAATCTAAATAATAAAACTAAAGATAAACAAAAGAAAACTCCCGAAAATCCAAATTCAACTCAAAATTATCTTCAATTTGCTAATTTTAAAGACGATATGATTATTATGAAAGACGCTAGCTTTCGCTCGATTATTAGTTGTAAATCAATCAATTTTGATTTAATGAGTAATAGCGAACGAGAAGGGGTCGAATTCGGTTATCAAAGTTTTTTGAACTCACTTTATTTCCCAATCCAGATTCTAATCCGCTCTAACAAAGTTGATATTGGTCCTTATTTAGATAAATTAGTCAATATCCGTACTAAACAAGATAATATGTTATTAAATGTTTTGATGGATGATTATATTCGTTATATTGAATTTTTAGCTCAAGAAGCTAATATTATGGATAAAAATTTTTATATTGTAATTCCATATTATTCAACTAACGAAGATTTGTCAGATATTAAAAACGCTCCTAAAAGCTTATTTACTGGTATTTTTGGTGGCAATAATCAACAAAGAGTTGTCAAAATTAATACCAAAAAATTTATTAAAGCTAAAGAAGAATTACAAAACCGAACCGATGCTGTTATTAATGGTTTAGCTCAAGTTGGTGTTCAGGCTAAACGTCTTAACACTCAACAATTGAGTCAATTATTTTATGTATTTTATAATCCTAGCACTTCTAACCAAGAACCAATAATTGATTTTAATAATATTGCCTCAGTTTATACTAAAAAAGGAGACAATAAAGATTTAATTAATAAAGAAGGAAATTAAGATGGGATTATTAGCTAAAAAACCAAAAACAGCGCCAGTTATGACAGATGAAGAAAGAGTTAAACAAGCCTTTTTAGAGGGTTTAACTACTTTACGTGATTTGGTTGCGCCAAGTAGTATTGAATTCGCTTCTGATCACTTTCGATTAGGAACTCGTTACGGCCGAACTCTTTTTGTTTACGGTTATCCACGCCAAGTTTATACTGGCTGGCTTAGTCCATTAATTAATATTGATGAAATTATTGATATTAGTATGTTTGTTTATCCAGTTGATACCCAAACTATTCTTAAAAATTTAACTCGTAAAGTTACTCAATTACAAGCTTCGTTATCACTTAATGCCGAAAAGGGCAAGACTCGTGACCCAGCACTTGAAGCGGCGATTATAGATGCCGAACAATTACGCGATCAATTACAAATCGGTGCCGAACGATTTTTCCGTTTCGGTTTGTATGTCACGATGTATGCTGATAGTCTTGAAGAATTACGATATGTCCAAAACAAAGTCGAAACCATCTTCGGTCAGCAGTTGATTTTTTCCAAAGTTGCATCTAGTCAACAAGAACAAGGTTTGCAATGTATCACTCCACAATTAACCGACCAATTAAAAATACGCCACAACTTAAACACCGGCGCTTTATCTTCAAGTTTTCCATTCACTTCGGCCGACTTATCTCAAGACAAAGGTGTTTTGTATGGTATAAATATGCATAATTCTGGTTTGGTTATTTTTGACCGCTTTAGTTTAGAAAATGCTAATATGGTAGTTTTTGCTAAATCTGGTGCTGGTAAATCATTCACTGTTAAATTAGAAGCCCTCCGTTCAATGATGGTCGGTACTGAAGTAATCATTATCGACCCTGAGAATGAATACAAAAAATTGTCTGATGCGGTTGGCGGAACTTATATTAGATTAAGTTTAAACTCAGCCACTCGAATTAATCCTTTTGATTTACCAAAAGTAATTGATAAATCCGAAGCCAACGACGCCTTACGTTCCAATTTAGTAACCTTGCATGGATTGTTCCGCTTAATGTTATCAGGTACTACTGCTAGCACAGGTGAAGGAAATCAAGTATTTGGTTTAACTCCAGCCGAAGAAGCTGATCTTGATCAAGCTTTGATTGATACTTATGCTCGAGCTGGTATCACATCAGATCCGTTAACGCATAATTCAACTCCACCAACTATTTCTGATTTGTATGATATTTTACTTCACATGGGTGGTACTGGTCCACAATTAGCTCAAAGATTGCGAAAATACACTACTGGTACTTTTGCTGGTATTTTCTCTCAACAATCAAATGTTGAAATTAATAACCAAATGGTAGTATTTAATATTCGTGACCTTGAGGATGAATTGAGACCAGTCGCAATGTATATTGTTTTATCTCATATTTGGAATATTACTCGCGCCGACCAAAAAAAGCGAATGTTAATAGTTGATGAAGCTTGGCAATTAATGAAATATTCAGATTCTGCTAATTTCTTATTTAGTTTAGCTAAGCGGGCGCGTAAATACAAATTAGGCCTAACTACCATTACTCAAGATGTTGAAGACTTTATGAGTAGTAAAATGGGGCGGGCAATTGTTGCCAACTCATCGATGCAGTTATTACTCAAACAATCATCTTCATCAGTTGATATCTTAAGTGATGTTTTCAAATTAACCGAAGAAGAGAAGAAGCGTTTAGCCAATTTCCCAGTTGGTCAAGGTTTGTTCTTCGCCGGAGCCAATCACGTCCATATTCAAATCCATGCTAGTCCAACTGAAGAAAACTTAATTACTACCTAAAAGTAAGACGAGTTAGTAAAAAGTAAGACAAAAATGATATTTGTCTTACTTTTTTATAATTTTACTACTTGATAGTTAGTCAAATTATTGACCGAATTGCTAGTTAGGAATATTTGAGAATTATTAGTATATTTCATCAACTTTTGTTGACGTTTTTGATCTAATTCACTTAAAACATCATCTAATAATATTATTGGGTTTTGATTTAATTTTTGCTTAATTATTTCAGTTTCTATTATTTTTAAAGACACAATTAATGACCGATTTTCACCTCGAGAGCAAACTTTGCAAGCTAAATGCTGATTAAAATAAAACAAAATATTATGTCGATGAGGACCAACTTTAGTTCCCAAATAGAAGTCATCTTGATTAGCTAATTGATTAAATAATTGTTGCTCAATTTGCTCACTATCTTGATAATTTTCTGAATATTTTAATTTAATATAATCTCGTTTATTAGTTATTTGATTATTTATTTGATTAATTTGTTGATTAATTAGCTCAATAATTTCTAATCTATTTTTAATAATTTTACCGCCGTACTGACTCAATAATATATTCCAGGAAAACAATTGATCACCATTGAAATTATTTTGATTAATATTCTGTTTAATTAAATCATTACGTTGACGCAAAACTTTTTGATATCGATTGAGTAGGCGATTATGTTCCGGTTTGTATTGATTAATCAGTTTATCAATAAAATTTCGTCGACGATTAGGTGCGCCTCTTAATAAGTTTAAATCATCAGGTTCAAACAATACCACTGGTATTTTCTGATCATTTTTAAGTCTAGCTGATATTTGCTGATTAATTTCAATCTGTTTTTGTTTGGTTTGAATTCGTTTAATCTTAATAATTCGTTGATGCTCGATTGGTTTTAATAATTCAGCCTCAACCTTGAGCCAATCTGACTCAAAATTAATCAAATCCAAATCACTATCTTTAAAGGACTTGCCCAAACAAATTAAATGAATCGCTTCTAATAGACTAGTTTTACCAGCACCGTTCGATCCAATAATCGCTACTTTATTCTTTTTAATATTAATTGTTTGCTCCGAGTGGGAGCGAAAATTAATAACTTTTAATTGTTTTATTATCATCAACTCTTAAGTGGCATTATAATATGAATATAATCATCTTGGTCGACTGGTTTCAAAATACAAGGCGCTAGTTTACCTTTAAATTCAAACTTAACTTTGTCCGAATTAATTGTCGATAATGCATCACTTAAATATCTAGCGTTAAGACTTATTACACCATCACCATTAATTTGACCATCGACTTCTGAACTATTTTCACCAATTTCACTAGCTACCGATTTAAAATTAAGACTTTGTTTTTCTTGATCAGCCGTGATTGTTACACCATTTGATGAATGTTGAGTAAAATAACTAGATATCTTAACTACTTTAACAAAATCATTTTTATCAACTTCAGTTTTGATTTCATTATCTTTAGGAATTAATTGTCTATAATTAGGAAATTCACCATCAATTAATTGACTAATTATCTCAGTATCACCAATTAAGAACCGGATTTGTGATTCATTAAACAAAACTTTTACTTGTTTGCTTTGTTCGTCAATCGATCTAATAACTTCAGTTAAGGTTTGGGTTGGTATAATAATCGACCAGTTTTGATTAATCGGCATCACTTTTTTCTCAACTAATCGATAACCGTCAGTTGCCGCGAAATAAAGTTGTTTATCGATAACTTTCCATAATACTCCAGTTAATACTGGTCGTGAAATATCATTAGAAGCTGCAATAATAGTTTGATTAACTGCTTGTTTAAATATATCAACATCAAAACTTAAATTATTTGATTGTTTTTGATCAATAGTTGGCAAATCAGGGAATTCATCAGCTTCGGTACCATTAATAATAGATGAGAATTTACCTGAAGTTATCTTTAAATGTTGATTATCTACCTCTAAATCAATTATTTCATTCGGTAAACTATTAACGAATTCAGTCATAATTCTAGCTGGCACTGTAATACTGCCAGGTTTAGAGATTTTAGCACCAATATACTGCGTAATTGCTATTTCTAAATTAGTACTAGCAATTAATAACCGATTATTTTCGGTTTTTAATAATATATTATCTAAAATTGGCATTTGTGTTTTAATATTTGCAATTTTAGACACTATATTGAGTGCTTTAGCTAAATTAGCTTGAGTTACTTTTAATTCCATAATTATATTTCCTTTCTTTTATTTTATCATAATTTATATTATAGGTCTTGTGGATAATGGGGAAAACTTAATTTCTAACCTGTAAAATAATAATTTTAGTTGTTGAAAACTATGAGTAAAAAATGTATACAAAATGTTGAAACAAATATATATTTACACATTTTTTATTTTAATTTTTAAATAAGGAATGTTTTTGTTGATAACTAATCACAGTTTTTCCCAAAAATATTCTTAAAATAAACACTTTATACACAATGTTTTCCACTGAACTATAATATATTTTAAATAATTTTTAAAGTACTATTAAATATCAGTTATAAATAATTTCTCTAATAGAAGAGACATTTTCT
>PDWI01002301.1_pt1 | contig 28924 bp, 22 predicted proteins | sample 1430891 | NCBI WGS metagenome assembly PDWI01 (sample SAMN01162508, study PRJNA174530) | Oral metagenome, whole genome shotgun sequencing project. | biome: Marine environment; feature: Marine mammal; material: Swab sample of the gingival sulcus; isolation source: swab sample of gingival sulcus... | reverse complement strand
CATGCACTTTTTCAACCCAGTGCCGTTGATGAAATTGGTTGAAATCATCAAGGGTATTGCCACATCACAAGAAACCTACCAAGCGGTTTATGATATGACGGTGGCCGTTGGCAAAGACCCTGTTCAAGTTGAAGAAGCTCCCGGCTTTGTCGTCAACCGCATTTTAATTCCAATGATCAACGAAGCGGTCGGCGTATTGGCAGATGGCGTTGCCAGTGCCGAAGACATCGACAAGGCAATGAAGTTGGGTGCAAACCATCCAATTGGGCCATTGGCACTAGCTGACATGATTGGCAATGATGTCAACTTGGCAATTATGGAAGTGCTATACGAAGAATTTGGCGATTCTAAATATCGCCCGCACCCACTTTTGAGAAAAATGGTGCGTGCTGGTCTATTGGGCAGAAAGACAGGCGAAGGCTTTTATAAGTACTAGTTGCCTGAGTTGTCATTTTGACCACAGCCGAGAAATTTCCAAAGCATGTCATTTCGAGCGCAGTCGAGAAATTTTCAAGGTATGTCATTTTGACCACAGTCGAGATATTTCCGACGCGTGTCATTTCGAGCGCAGTCGAGAAATCTCGGGTTTAAAAGCAAAATCATAAGACAAATATTGATATATTCGTCTTTATATGATAAAGTAATAATTGTGGATTCCCGATATTGTGGATAAGATGTTCACAATATCGGGAATATTTTGCATGTTAATTGATAATTTATTAACAGAGAGAGTTAATGAAAGGAAGGCGAGGAGTAGTAATGTCATTTTTATTTACAAAAGAAGACTTCATGATGCAAGATCTCTTTAGAGCTTTTACTGAAAATGAAGTTAAGCCGCTGGCAGAGCAAGTTGACGAAGAGGAAATGTTTCCAGTTGAAACCGTCAAAAAAATGGCGAAAGTCGGCATTTTAGGTATTCCGTTCCCACGCGAATACGGTGGCCAAGGCGGTACTTATTTACAGTATGCCAATGCAGTTGAAACATTGGCAACGGCTTGTGCAACAACGTCAATTATCGTTTCGGCACATACTTCACTATGCGCGGCACCGATTTACGAATTTGGTAATAAGGCACAAAAAGAAAAATACTTACCAGCACTTTGTAAAGGTGAAAAACTGGGCGCATTTGGGCTGACAGAACCAAATGCTGGTACCGATGCCAGTGCGCAACAGACGACAGCGGTATTAGATGGCGACCATTATATTTTAAATGGCAATAAAATTTTTATTACCAATGCTGGTTATGCTGATATATACATTATCTTTGCGATGACAGATCGCAGCAAGGGCGTTAAAGGTATGAGTGCCTTTATTGTCGAAAAAGACTTCGAGGGCTTTTCAGTTGGTAAAAAAGAGAAAAAATTAGGTATCAAAGGTTCAGCAACATGTGAATTAATCATGGAAAACTGCCGCGTACCAAAAGAAAACCTACTTGGTCAACTAGGTAAGGGCTTTAAAATTGCCATGATTACACTTGACGGTGGTCGCATTGGTGTTGCTGCTCAGGCGCTTGGCATTGCTGAGGGCGCTTACCAAGAAACAGTTAACTACGTCAAAGAGCGCAAGCAGTTTGGCAGAGCGCTTGCTAAGTTCCAAAATACACAATTTAAGATTGCTGAAATGAAAACAGAAATAGATGCTGCCCGCCTACTCGTCTATCGCGCAGCTATTAAAAAGGGCAATAAGCAAGTTTATTCGCAAGATGCCGCCATGGCAAAATTATTTGCTTCTGAAACGGCAATGGGCGTAACGACAAAAGCAGTTCAATTGCATGGTGGTTACGGTTATACCCGCGAGTACCCAGTCGAGCGCATGATGCGTGATGCCAAGATTACAGAAATCTACGAGGGCACTAGCGAAGTCCAAAAAATGGTTGTTGCAGCCAATGAGCTTAAATAGAGGAGGCGAACATGAAAGTAGTAGTATGTATTAAACAGGTGCCAGATACCAATGAAGTGCGCCTCGATCCAGTTAAGGGTACACTGATCAGAGAAGGTGTTCCCAGTATTATCAACCCAGATGATAAAGCTGGTTTAGAAGCAGCGCTGCAATTAAAAGACTTATACGGTGCGCATATAACGGTATTGACAATGGGCCCTGCTCAAGCTAAAGTAGCATTACAAGAAGCCTATGCAATGGGCGCAGATCGCGTTATCTTGTTAACTGATCGCGTCTTTGCTGGCGCTGATACATTGGCGACATCGACCGCACTTGCCAGTGCGTTGCGTGAACTCGAATACGATTTAATTGTCACGGGTCGACAGGCAATTGATGGCGATACAGCGCAAGTTGGGCCACAAATTGCCGAGCACCTAGGGTTACCGCAGATTTCTTATGTGATGGACTTCGAAAACAAGGGCGATCACGCCATCGTCAAGCGCGCCTTTGAAGACGGTCATCAAATGATTAAAGTAAAGTATCCTTGCTTAATTACAACATTATCAGAATTAAATAAACCGCGTTATATGACAGTAGCTGGCATTATTGATGCCCATAGAGAACTTGAAGTAGAAGAATGGAATTATAGCTCAATTACAGCAGACGTTGAAAAGTTAGGACTGAAAGGTTCTCCTACTAAAGTTAAAAAGTCGTTTACCAAGAGCACCAAAGGTGCTGGTGTCAAAAAAGAGGGTACACCAGAAGAGATGGCAACGGCGATTATTGACAAATTACAAGCAACATTTATTATATAATAGGAGGAACAGATGTCACTTACTGATTACAAAGGCGTTATAGTATTTGTAGAACAACGCGATAATGAAATTCAAAACGTTTCTCTCGAATTAATCGGCAAGGCTAGCAAATTAGCAGCCGAACTAGAAACGATCGTTACAGCTGTATTATTAGGTCATCAAAACGAACAGCATGGCCAGTTGTTAATTTCTTATGGTGCTGATAAAGCACTGATTATTGATGATCAAAAACTAGCAATGTACAGCACCGAGCCCTATACACAGGCATTGACACAAGTCATCAACGACAAAAAACCAGAAATCGTCTTATTTGGTGCAACTTCAATTGGTCGCGACCTAGCACCACGGGTATCGGCAAGATTACAAACTGGCTTGACAGCCGACTGTACATCGTTAGAGATTAGTGACGAAAAAGGTCTATTGATGACGCGTCCAGCATTTGGCGGCAATATTATGGCGACAATTGTGTCACCTGATCACCGACCGCAAATGTCAACGGTTCGCCCCGGCGTTATGGCAAAATTAGAGCGCGATGACAGCAGAACCGGTCAAGTTGAAAAATATGATGTAAAATTCGAAGAAAACAACTGCTATGTTGAAATTTTATCATTTGAGAAGGCCGAAAAAGAGAAAGTCGACATTCAAGATGCCGATATTCTGATCTCAGGTGGTCGCGGCATGGGTTCTAAAGAAAATCTCAATCTATTACACAACTTAGCAGACGAAATCAGCGGTACAGTTTCAGCATCGCGTGCTTTAGTCGATGCAGGCTGGGTAGAACACGACAGACAAGTTGGTCAAACTGGTAAAACAGTACGTCCAAACTTATATATGGCATGCGGTATTTCAGGCGCCATTCAGCACCTTGCAGGTATGGAAGAATCTGAACTGATTATTGCCATCAATAAAGATGCCAATGCGCCAATCTTTGAAGTAGCCGACTTGGGTATTGTCGGTGACGTTCACAAGATATTACCACTTGTAACTGAGCGCATTAAGAAGATTAATCAATCAAAACATATTGAAGAATAAGGAGAATGAAAATGAAATCAATGATCAGACTACGCATGAGCATGCACGATGCACACTACGGTGGCAATTTAGTAGAAGGCGCTAAAATGCTGACATTATTTGGCGATGTTGCCACAGAATTACTCATCTTAAACGATGGTGACGAGGGCTTATTTGCCGGTTATGAAAGCGTTGAATTTTTAGCACCAGTTTACGCTGGTGACTACATTGAAGCGGTTGGCGAAATTGTCAAAGTTGGTAATTCGTCACGTAAAATGGTGTTTGAAGCGCGTAAAGTAATTGTACCGCGCCCTGACATTAACGATTCAGCTTGCGACGTTTTAGAAGAGCCAGTTGTGGTTTGTAAAGCCGTTGGCACATGTGTTGTGCCGAAGGATAAACAAAGAAATAAATAGTTAGTTACTTTGTTAATTATACGATATTTTTTTAAGCCCCTAAAAATGAAATGCACTCATTTTTAGGGGCTTTTATGTTGCTTTAGGGGTTATTGACAAGTAGTTTTATATTGTGTTATTCTTAGCATAGGTGGTGATGAGTGTATAATAATTTAATTGCAAACGTCAGACCATTTTAGTAAACAATTCACAAAAACCAAGAGAGATAGAAAAAGTAATCTATGATTGCGATTTAACTAAATATTTTTTGTAGTGCGAGTTTCTCGTTGATCTTAAATAACTGATTGACAGCGTGTCAGGCGTTATTGCAATGGTAAACACCACCTCGACATTTAATTGACTAGGAGGTGCGCAATGAACAAAAAGAAACTAGAGTTTTATGGTGGAGAATGGATGTCTTTTTTACCCTTTATTGTGTTTTTATCGTTGATTGTACTGACTACTTTTGTGGCGGCTTCGATATCCAATGGTGCATTATGGTTACCCGCCTTTATAGCGATGCTTACCTCATTTTTCTTTGCTAAAGACAAAAAACACTTCAGTGCAGTAATCGTTTCGGGCATGGCCTCAAAAGAGGCAATCATACCAATTGTCTGTTGGATATTTGCTGGTGTCTTTTCAAGAATTTTAAGAGTTTCTGGTCTAGCCGGTGGCATAGCCGGTTTTGTTGCTTCAATTGGTGTTTCAGGTTCAATTTTTATTATTATATCGTTTATTGCATCTGCTATTTTTGCGACGGCATCGGGAACCGGCTTTGGCACAATAGCAGCTGGAATGGGTGTTTTGTACCCAGCTGGGCTGGCGTTGGGTGCCCATCCGGCTTTATTGGCGGGTGCAATTGTTTCAGGTGGTGCGTTCGGCGATAACCTGGCACCGGTTTCTGACACGACGATATGCTCTGCGACATCTCAGGGCGTTGATGTTCCGGGCGTTGTCAGATCGCGATTAAAGTATGCACTCACTGCGGCTTTGATTGCAATCATAGGTATGCTGATAGTTGGTATGAATTACAGTGGTAGTGTTGCTGCGGCAGAGGTTGTCAAATATGACAAGACTACGCTTTTAATGCTTATTCCAGTTGCGATAACAATTTGGATAGCAGTTAAAACGGGTGATATTATTATAGCGACAACATATGGTACAGTTTTGGCGGGGCTAACTGCAGTTGCACTTGGCTTAGTAGACTTTTTGCAAGTTGACCCAGGTAGCGAAGTGACCAAAAGTGCGCTTTTTAGAGTATATGGCGAGGGCTTAGATAGAACAGTTGACGGCGTTATTTATACTGGAATAAATAGCATGTTACAGGTAGTTATTTTAGCATTGCTCTTATTTGGCTCTATCGCTATTATGCGGGCAGGTCAAGGCGATTTAAAACTACTTCAGGTCATTAGCAAATTTGCCAAAACACCAGTAGGTGCCGAACTGTCAATCAGCGGTATGATTATTGCGCTATCATCACTAATGGGCTTAAATGCGCCAGCGATACTTGCCGTCGGTTCTTCGTTTGCGAAGCCGCTTTCGCGCATGCACAATATAAGCCCCTATCGAACTGCCAATTTGTTAGACGCAACATCGTGTACGCTTGTCTATTCGCTGCCTTGGACGCCAGCAATCATTTATACCATTGGTTTTACCAAAGATACCATGCACCCCTTAACAGCACTTGAAGTGACGCCATTTGTATTCTATAGCTTTGCTTTATTAGTAGTTATGATAGGTAGCATTTTCTTGGGTATTGGCCGCTATGACAATATTGACAGACGCTAAAAACTCCTTTTTGTCATCTCGACCGAAGTGGAGAGATCTCGCATTTAACCCCGAGATTTCTCGACTGCGGCTTCGCCTACGCTCGAAATGACATGTTGCGAGCTTTCCGCTAACTACCTAATTTGCCCCTGACCACTTACTAGATATTTGTAGGTGGTCATTTCTTTTAGTGCCATTGGACCGCGTGCATGTAATTTGCTGGTGGCAATGCCAATTTCGGCGCCAAAGCCAAATTCACCACCGTCAGTAAAGCGGGTTGATGCATTGTGGTAAACGGTTGACGAATCGACCACGGTTTGAAAGCGCTTGGCATTGGCCAAGTCATTAGTAATAATGCCGTCTGAATGATGCGTGCCGTATTGATTAATCCAGTTAATGGCAGCAGCGACATCATCTAATACGATAACGCCTAAAATATAGTCAAGGTATTCATGATAGTATTCGTCTTCACTCATAATGACAGGGTTGTCAAAGTAGTGCGTTGCATTTTGATGTACTCTAAATTTGACACTATCACTTAAGTAGGCGATTAGCTTTGCAATAAAGGCTTCGGCAATCGCACTGTGCACAATGACTTTTTCAACGGCATTGCAGACCGAGGGGCGTTGTGTTTTAGCGTTTTTGATTATTGTTAGTGCCATTTCAAAGTCGGCCGATTTGTCAACAAATAAATGGCAGTTGCCAGCACCCGTTTCAATAACAGGCACTTTGGCATTGGCGGTTACCCAATTGATTAAGCCAGCGCTACCGCGCGGTATCAACAGGTCAATATAGCCTTTCATGGTCAACAGTTCAGCGGCATGGGCGCGGTCGGTTGAATCGATAAAGCCAATTGCATCGGCTGAAATAGCGAAATTTGTGCAAGCCTGTTTTAGCACTTTGGCAAATGCACGGTTTGAATAAATTGCCTCTTTACCGCCCTTTAGAATAATGGCATTTTTAGATTTTAGGGCAATCACAGCGGCGTCCACTGTAACATTGGGGCGCGATTCATAGATCATGGCGACCACGCCAAAGGGCACACTTAGTTTTTCGATTGAAAGCCCGTTTTCTAGTTGCCACTTATCAAGTGTTTGACCAACTGGCGACTGCATATTGGCAATTGATACGACGCTGTCGCTAATGGCTTGAAGGCGTTCAGCTGTCAACTTAAGGCGATCGACCATGACCTCGTCGATGCCGTTTTGGCGCGCAAGGGCAATGTCTTTGTCGTTTTCTGCTAAAATGTCATCAGCTTGTGTCATGATTAATTCGGCAATTTTGTGCAGTAGTTTATCGATTGTTTCATCTGGTAGTGCTACTAGTTGATAAGATGCTTGTTTAGCCTTTTGGCAGATAGTTTTAATCATAATATCTCCTTCTGTAACTGTTTAGTTGAAAGGCACTGCTTTGTCATCTCGACCGAAACGCTAGTGAAGTGGAGAGATCTCGGTTTTGAACCCGAGATTTCTCGACTACGCTCGAAATGACAAGTATTTGCAATTGTTAAAGCGCGATAAGTAGATATCTGCAAGCGCTTTTTTTCAATCGCCGAAAATTTAGAATTTTTCGTATAAACTAAGAAATTGGGTGTTTTCAGCTGTCTGATTGGCATTCAAAATAAGTGCCAAGACACTCGCCATCAAGTAGCCGCATCAACACATTTTTTTGGCGGCTATTGGCGATTATAGTCGGTATTTTTGCCTCGTGGGCAATGTCGACGGCCATCAGTTTGGTTGCCATGCCACCAGTGCCGAGTTTTGAAGTTCTACTCTGTGCGGCGCGGCGCATTTCTGGCGTTATTTCGGTGACGCGGCAAATCAACTTGGCGTCGGGGTTATCTTTTGGATTGTCGTCGTATAAACCGTTGATATCAGATAGTATAATCAGTAAGTCGGCTTCAATTAGCTTCGCCACCATGGCCGACAGCCTGTCATTATCGCCGAATTTTATTTCTTCGACGGCGACGGCGTCGTTTTCGTTAATAATTGGCATAACACCGAGTTTAAGCAATTCTATTAAAGCATCTTTGGAGCGATTGCTTCGTTTGAGATCGGCCAAGTCTTCTTGAGTAACTAGTATTTGACCAACATCATAGCCGTATTCGGCGGCAAGTTTTAAGTAGATGTGCATCAGTATGTTTTGACCGACGGCGGCAAGGGCCTGCTTTTGAGCAATGCTGGCCTGTTCCTTATCTACTTTTAAGCGGCCCATACCAGCGCCAATTGCACCTGAACTAACCAAGACAACTTCGATACCCTTGTTTTTCAAGTCGGCAATTTGACGAATCAATCTTTCGACACTAGCCAAGTTGATTAAACCAGAGGGGTGTGTCAAACTACTGGTACCCACTTTAATGACGAGCCGTTTTTGCGGTAATATTCTTTTAATATAATTATTTTCAGTCATAGTCTTGATTCCTTTCTCATTACATTATAGTATATCATTAATAGACCATTTTTGTATAGTAATGTTGTGTGTGAAGGCAATTAAGGAGGCTGCTTGTGAAAAAGATTGCATTTATCGGTGGTGGTAATTTAGCTTCTGCACTTTTGACGGGAATGTTGTCCAGTGGTGTCTATCTAAAAGATGATATAATGGTAGCTGAGCCCAATGAAGCGCAAAGAGATAAATTGGCCGCAGAATTAGACATTACCGTCACTGACAATAATGGTGTCGCTGTTGCTTTTGGCGATGTCGTTTTATTGACGGTTAAGCCCAATATTTATCCGATAGTTATCGCTGAAGTAAAAGATCAGATTGCAGATAAATTAATTATAACAGTTGCCGCCGGCATATCAACCAACTTCGTCGAACGCACCTTCGGTAAGGCGGTGCGCATTGTGCGCAGTATGCCCAATACACCAGCGGCGGTGCGCAGTGGCATGACGTCATTGGCAGCTAATGCATTGGCGACCGAAGATGATATACAATTTGCGCAAAAGTTGTTTGGCTGTGTTGGTCAAGTTGAAATGATCAAAGAGTCGCTGATGGATGTCGCTTCGGCAATTGCCGGTTCGTCACCCGCTTTGGTTTACATGTTTATCGAGGCCTTGGCAGACGGTGTAGTGCTAAAGGGCATGCCACGCCAGCAGGCCTATCGCATGGCGGCACAAGCGGTGTTGGGTAGTGCCAAAATGGTGCGCGATAGTGGTGTTCATCCGGGGCAATTAAAAGACAATGTGGCTTCACCGGGCGGCACCACAATAGAGGCAATTCATCAGCTAGAAAAGGGTGCTTTTCGCGGCAATATAATAGAGGCAATTGCCCGCTGCGTCGATAAATCAATCGAAATGGGCCAAGCTAAAAAACAGTAAAAACAGCGCTAAAAAATCGTTACCATATTTTAAAACATATTTGATAAAAGGTACTTTACTTTTGCGCTTCTTGATTTATAATGAATTGAGAGTTCTTCTTTTTGCAAATCATTTGCGTTTAATGACAATAGAGGCTAAACAATAGAAATGGATTCAAAGACAAACAACACTATAATTGAAGTTAAAGACTTGGTTAAGACCTATTTATTGGGCAAAGAGCGCGTGCGCGCTTTACGCGGTGTTGACTTTACAATAAAGCAGGGCGAAATCGTCATTATTGTCGGGTCGTCCGGTTCGGGTAAGTCGACATTACTCAATATGCTGGCCGGGCTAGAAAAGCCGACGAAGGGGCACATTGAGATACTTGGGCAGAATATTTCCAAAATGGGCGAGAATAAGCTTACCAAATTTCGCCAAAAACACATTGGTTTTATTTTTCAAAGTTATAATTTATTGCCGACCATGACGGCGCTACAAAATGTCAGTTTACCTCTGGTATTTAAGGGGGTTGCGGTCAAAGAACGTGAACGCGAGGCTGCCCACTTGTTAAGTGCCGTTGGCTTAAAGACGCATATGTTCCACCGACCAACGCAGATGTCGGGCGGGCAGCAACAGCGGGTTGGCATCGCCAGGGCATTTGCCGGGTCGCCCGACATTGTCTTTGCCGATGAACCAACCGGCAACTTAGATAGTAAAACGTCAATTAAGGTAATGGATTTAATATCGCAATTGGCGCGCAAAAAGCAGCAAACATTAATTATGGTAACACATGATCGCGCATTGATACCCTATGGCGACCGTGTGATTGATGTTTTAGACGGCAAAGTGCAGTCGATTACTGAAAAGGCTAAGTAGGAGGTAGTTTTGAAATTGGCAAGGCGAATGATTCTGATAACACTAGCAACCATGTTGCTGACCTTAATATTTGCCAGTGCAGCGACCAATGTGATCGTTACACAATATGAGGTTGATAAAAAAGACATTAGAAATGGCGATTCTTTTACTTTAGATATTTCATTTAAACAAGTTGGCGGAACAGCTTTGGGCAACAATTTAACGCTGATAAATACTTCATCTGAAAATTTTGCAATGGCAGATGGTAATCGCGCCGTTAAAATAACCAATCCGGCTGTGTTGTTTTCGGCTAAATTAGATTTAGAGTACATTGGCGAGGGCAATGCCTTTGCGTTTAGTATTATCGACGATGCAACCGGTGAAACAGTCGCCAGTGACACAATTGTCATCAGTCAGATTACAAAAGACGATGATAGTAGTTCACCGCAACCTCCGACTGATACAGCTAAGTTTGAGCCGCAGTTTGAAATTGTTAATCAACCATTTGCAGGTGAATTTGTCACCACCAAAAAATACAGCTTAATTGTCAAGTTGAAAAACAATACGTCGGTTTTTGCCAAAGACGTAACAGCAACAATTGAAAAGAGTGAAGCTGCTTTGCCATTTGATATGTCGGCGTCAACGCTAACGGCCAGCCAATCACAAGTTGCCTATAAAAAAGAAGCCGATTTTATTTTTAATTTTACACTCGACCCAACAGCGCTATCGAAGCGCTATGCGATGAATCTTAAATTGACTTTTAAAAATTCGCATGGCGACAGTTTTAGTCAGCTGATACCAATTGTATTAAATGTCAATAATACCAATAGCTTGCCACTGATTGATGTGATTGATACCGCGGTTGAAGGTGGCAGCTTAGACGGCGTAGCTAAAAATGTTACATTGACACTGGCAAACGGCGGCACGCTAGCCGCTAAAGACGTGCAGATTAGTTTAGCTGGCTTTACGGCAGATGGATTGAGCTTGCAGAGCGATATTGCAACTAAACAAATTGGTGAGATTGGTGCCGGCCAACGCATTGATGTCGCCTATATGATCAAGGCGATGCCGCAGACTGAGGGCATTAAAACGCTAACAGCCACTATAAAGTATCGCGATCCAAGTGGTGAAGCACATGAGAAGACAACAGAAATATTTATCGATAGTGGGTTTAACGGGTTAGCAAAATCGCTGGCGGTTAAATTTGATAAAGCGCAATATTATATGTCGTCTGGCCAAACGATTAATGTGGGCCTAACTGTTAAAAACCGTTCGCAACAAGATATCGAAAACTTACAGTTAGACGTCAATGCCGATGGTTTGCAGATGATGTCGACTTATATCAAGTTAATCGATAAGCTAAAAGCAGGAGAAACACAGTCGTTTACTTTTGCAGTTGCGGCCGGTGAGGGCATTGCCAAAAATACTTATCCGATAAAAGCCGAACTAAAAGCCGCCAACAAAGAGGCACCGGCCGCCGCTACGGCCATTTCAGGCATTACTGTTGAAGAAAAAACTGCTACTGAAGTGGGTAAGCCAAAGGTAATTATCGACAGTTATGACTACGGCGGCGACTTTATTATGGCCGGCGAAGTGTTCCCCTTGACAATTAACTTAAAAAACACGAGTACGACAATGGGCATTAAAAATGTTAAAGCCAGTTATTTATCTGATGACAATGTGTTTATACCAGTCGACTCATCTAACTCTGTCTTTATTGAGAAAATCGGCAGTGGTGAAGTGGTAACTAAAACAGTGATGGTAAAAACCAAAAACGATGCTGCGCCGAAAACTTATGTATTAGACTTTACCATCGCCTATGAAGACGAAAAAGGTAATGCCTATGATGCTAAAGACAACCCTTATGAGGAAAAAGAGCGCATTTCAATCAATTTAAAGCAGAAAAATCGCTTAGAAGTACCCGAAATCAACTTACCACCGATGGTTATGGTGGGCGAACCGGTTAACCTTGATGTCAATTTCTTCAATATGGGTAAGTCGACCATGTACAACTTGTTGGTTTCAACAGAAGGCGATTTTGAAACGCGCGAGGCAACCAATTACGTTGGCACATTTGAACCGGGTAAAAGTGAATACTATACGGCGACCATTATTGCAACTCAGCCAGGTGAGGCCAAGGGCAAGATAATCTTTAGCTTTGAAGATAGTAATGGTGAAGCCGAGACGATTGAAAAAGAACTGACGCTGAATGTGGTTGAAGGCGGCATGTCGGGCGGAGAAGACGGTTTTCCCGATGATTTTAAGCCGGGCGATGGCGACATACCTGACGACATGATGCCACCGCAAGAGGGCGCTGGCTTTAACGGAATAGCTAAGATAATAGCAATTGGCATTGCCATTATCGTTGCCATAATCGTCATTATTGTGTTGATTAAAAGGCGCAATAAAAAGCGCAAGGCAGCACTTTTGGAGATAGAAGATGAAACTGACTGATATTATCATGATGAGCGTCGGTAATTTGTGGCGTCGCAAAACGCGCACAATTTTGACGACGCTGGGTGTCATTATCGGCTCAAGTTCAATTTTGTTAATGGTATCAATGGGTATTGGCTATGAACGGTCATTTGACGAACAAATGGAAATGTTTGGCAATACGCGCATGATACAGGTTTACAAGTCGTTTGGTTACGATATGGAAGGCAATCCAACAAAGGGCGAGGCGGTAAAACTAAACCCGCAAATTGTTGAAAGCATCAATGCTATAGAAGGTGTCAAAAGCGTTTTGGCAATGTATTCGATGGGCGCAGAGCTGGCTTACGGACGCTATCAATCGTATGCCGAACTCTATGGTATCGACTTTGCCAAGTTGGCAGATTTTCAATTTGAGCTGGCCGATGGCGAATTTCCGGCAGCTGGTAGCAATGACGTTTTTATCGGTTCTGAAATGGGTTATAATTTTTATAATCCACGCGGTGGCCGCTATCAAGAACCGGAAAAGCTCGAATTATTAGGCGAATCGCTAAAAATGTATATTGAATCGCGCTATGATGATGATGGCAACGAAAAAAAGCCGATTCGCATTGCGGTTACTGGCTTGTTGGCACAGTCTGGTGAATACGACTATAGCATTTTTATGGATCGAGAGGCGCTACTTAGCCTAAAAGAACGCGATGAGCGCAAGTATGGGTCGTCTAAGCCAATTCGGCGTGAAGATAGAGAATACGATGCCATTAGTGTTTTGGTTGATGATATCAACAATGTTGAAGGGGTCCAAAACACCCTACGCGAGATGGGGCTTAATGCAATGAGCCCAATAGAATTTATCAATCAACAGAAAAAGCAAATTCAGATGGTGCAGGCGCTGTTGGGTGGTATCGGCTTTGTTTCACTATTGGTTGCAGCGATTGGCATCACTAATACGATGATTATGTCAATTTACGAGCGCACCCGAGAAATAGGGATTATCAAGGTGCTGGGGGCGGCCTTAAAAGACATTCTGCACATGTTTTTAATAGAAGCGGCAACGATTGGCTTTATTGGCGGTGTGATTGGCGTTGGCGTCAGCTATGGCGTTTCGGCGTTTATTAACATGTTAAGTGGTTCAACCGCTGAAATGAACGAGTTTGCGGTTGGCGGCATGATATCGCAATCGATTATTCCGCTGCAGTTTGCCTTGATGAGCATTGCCTTTTCCACTTTAATAGGTTTGCTTGCCGGCATGTTTCCGGCCATTCGGGCAACACGCCTGAGTGCACTTGAAGCAATAAAAAATGAATAATCTAATGCAGCTGTCTAATTATGTTATAAATGGGTCAGTTTGTGGTATCATATAAAGAGTATAGAAACTATTCAGCGAACTTGTCATTTCGAGCGCAGTCGACAAATCTCGGGTTTTACAGCGACTGAATAGTGTGCCACAGATATAAAAATGGGAGCCATTATGAGAGCATATGCAGATAATCTAACACTACTGACCGATTTTTATGAATTGACCATGATGAACGGCTATGTCGAAAGCGGCATGGCCGAGCAAATTGGTTATTTTGATTATTTTTTCAGAAAATTACCCGACAAAACGGGCTTTGCCATTACCTGTGGTTTGGCTTCTTTGGTCGACTATCTTGAAAACCTGTCATTTACAGATGACGATATTGCCTTCTTGCGCAGCAAGGGCATCTTTGGCGATAAGTTTTTTAATAAATTAAAAAACTTTAAATTTACAGCCGATATTTGGGCGATGCCCGAAGGTACACCGGTGTTTCCCAATGAGCCAATTGTGATCGTGCGCGGTACCATGTTTGAGGCGCAGTTAATTGAAACGGCTTTGCTGTTATTGTTAAACCATCAAAGTCTGATTTGTACCAAGGCCAATCGCATTGTCAGAGCGGCCGATGGTCGCGCTGTGCTGGAATTTGGTGCGCGGCGTGCTCAAGGGGTCGACGCCGCCGTGCTAGGTGCTAGAGCGGCCTATATTGCCGGATGTGCTGGTTCTTCCAATACGATGAGCGATATGTATCTGGGCGTGCCGGCTTCAGGTACAATGGCGCATAGCTGGATACAACTATTCGATTCAGAATACGATGCCTTTAAGACATATACCTCAATTTACCCCGACAATACCGTTTTGTTGGTCGATACTTACGATGTACTACATTCGGGCGTACCCAACGCCATTAAAGTATTTGATGAGGTCTTAAAACCGCTGGGCAAGCGCCCAATTGGCATTCGCCTCGACAGTGGTGACATTGCTTACCTTTCTAAAAAATGCCGCCCCATGCTCGATGCGGCAGGCTATCAAGATTGTAAAATTTTCGCTTCTAATTCGCTAGACGAATTTATTATTCGCGACTTACTCTATCAAGGCGCTAAGGTTGATGCCTTTGGCGTTGGCGAACGCTTGATAACATCTAAATCTTGGCCGGTCTTTGGCGGTGTTTATAAATTAGCGGCGGTCGAGCAAGGCGGTCAGTTGATTCCCAAAATTAAACTTAGCGAAAATGTTTCTAAAATAACGGTGCCCGGCTTTAAGCAGGTTTGGCGCTTGTTTAGTAAAGACAGCGATTCGCCAATTGCCGATGTTATAACTGGTCATGACGAAGTCATTGATTTTTCTAAGCCATATGAACTGTTCCACCCGCAATACACTTGGAAACGCAAGAAAATTACCAATTATTATGCCAAGCCAATGTTGCAGCAAATATATAAAGATGGCCAGTGCGTTTACCAACTGCCCGATTTAGAGGCTACTAAAGCATATTGTCAACAAAGTGTCGCCGATTTATGGGAAGAAGTTAGTCGTTTCGAAAACCCGCACAGCTTCTATGTTGACCTTAGCTACGATATTTGGAAAATGAAGCGTCAGCTGATCAGGCATTATCAAGATGAAGAATAAGCCAGTTTTACCAGCAGCCTATCAGCAGCGCATGGCGGCGCTCTTAGCAGGCGACTATAGCGCTTATGTTGCCGCGCTAGAGCAACCGCCCAATGCGGCGTTGCGCGTCAACACGGCAAAAGTTGATGTTGACCATTTTTTGGAAATTTTTGATCGTGAATTACAGCCGGTTGCTTGGACGCATGATGGTTTTTATGTGGCTGATGCACGCGATTTAGGGTTGCACCCCTATTATCACGCCGGTTTATTTTATATACAAGAAGCCAGTGCGATGGCGCCGGTTGCGACAATGTGTTTGCCGCCCGCTGCCGTCGTTTTAGATTTATGCGCTGCACCGGGTGGTAAAGCGGTTCAAATTAGCAACGCCATATCTTCTGAAGGTCTGGTTGTCGTCAATGACATATCGGCCAGCCGTCTAAAATTGGCTGTTCACCACATTGAGCGCATGGGTATCAAAAATGCCATTGTCTTGGCCGAAAGCGTCGACCGATTAATTGAAAAGTCAATCAGTGGTTTTGACCATATATTAGTTGATGCCCCCTGCTCGGGCGAGGGCATGTTTCGCAAAGACCCCAAGTTAATTGATCATTGGCGGGTAGACAGTGCCACTGAATATGCTGCTATTCAAAGTGATTTAGTGACGAAGGCCTGTAGACTGCTCAACCGAAATGGCGAGCTGACCTATTCGACCTGTACATTTACACCGCTTGAAAATGAACATATTGTTGCCGGTTTACTAAGTGCTGACCCGACAATGTCAATTGTCGCTATTGATCAACCTATCTTTAGTTCGGGTATTGCCTGTCAACAAGCGCCGGAAACAGTTAAATGTGTGCGTTTGTACCCGCATTTACTGCGTGGTGAAGGGCATTTTGTGGCCCGTTTAAAGCGCGCGCAAGGGCTCGCTAACAGCCTACAGACAAGTGAACCAAATACGCCGCCCAAACCATTGCAAGAATTTATTGAAAGTGTATTAAGGCAGCCATTAAGCGGTCATTTTAAGACGATTGGCGACAAAGTTTACCTAATGCCCAAAAAGACATTTGATACAACTGGCTTGCGCGTATTGCGTAGCGGCTGGTTGCTCGGTAAAATAAAAGCCAACCGCTTTGAACCGGCCCATAGTTTTGCAAAGGGTCTTACCGCAGAACAAGTGAAACAGACGATTAATTTATCGCTGGGCGACACTGCCGTTATTAAATACTTAAAATGTGAGTCAATTGAAATAGATAGCAAATTAAGCGGTTGGTGCCTTGTAACCATTGACGGATTTGCGCTTGGTTGGGGCAAGGCAGCGCGCGGCAAGTTGAAAAATAAATATCCGCCACATTTGAGATTGACCAGAGTGGGGCAGCTATGAGATTAGATAAATTTCTTGCCAATATGGGTCAGGGTACGCGCAGTCAAGTTAAGCGATTAATTGCAAGTGGTAAAGTAACGGTCAATGACAGTGTTATAAAAAGTGCTAAAGCACAAGTTGACGCCAATTCTGACATTATTTCAGTAGCTGGCCAAACCGTTGCCTATTGCCCCTATATTTACTTGATGCTAAACAAGGCCAAGGGCTATATTTCGAGTACCGAAAAAGGCACAACGCCAACGGTAATCGACTGTGTTCCGGCTGAATACAGACATTACGATTTGTTCCCGATTGGACGACTCGACAAAGATACAACCGGCCTTTTGCTTATTAGCAATGATGGGCAAATGGCACATAAACTGTTAGCACCGGCCAAGCGCGTTGCCAAAACATATCGTGTTAACTGCCTGCAGCCGCTTACAGGGCAGCAAATTGAACAGCTTAAAAGCGGAGTGACCATCGCCAATCACTATCAAACAAAGCCGGCTGAACTAAAACTGCTCGATACAAATATAATTGATTTGACCATTTATGAGGGCAAGTATCACCAAGTAAAACAAATGCTTAAGGCAGTTGGCAATGCAGTGGTCGAACTTGAGCGCATTCGCTTTGCTGGCATTGCGCTAGATGGCAAATTACAACGCGGTGAAGTACGCCTTTTAACTGCTGACGAATTGGCCAAATTAAATAGTTTACAGTAGGTAATTTTATGAAATTAAAGCATATTCTTCTAACTATACTGGCGACAATGACGCTGCTATTGGCAGCATGTACGCCGTTAAACAGTTCGCCTGAAGAGCGTCAAAACCGACTAGAGGCCTATTTAATCAACCGCGCCAATGGCTATAATGATGTCAAAGCGCCCAATATTTACGGGTTAAGCGATGATCAAAAAAAGGAAATTATCAACGGTTTGGCACATGATGTTGTCATGGGCACAGAAGGTGTACTAATTGATTATCTCAACGAACAATGGCCAGCATGGCGTAGTGCCGATGGCTTTTTGTTGGAGCATCTCAATTATATCGTTAGTTTAAGCGAAAAGGCCGTTCAAAAAATGCCGCAGCAAAATATCGACATTAAACAGATGTCGACAGCAACTGATCTCAAACAATTTTATGCGTCATTTGATCAATTATTGCGTCTTCATCAAATAGAGCACAATTCACTTTATGTCGTCAACGGCAGCTTATATTACGATTGGCAATATCGCAATGCGTTGCTCAGTTTAGAGCGGGTTGAAATGACGCTTGTTAATTTGCCAGCGGCGCAAACTTACAGTTTGCTATATGAAAATGGTCAAATTTCGCTGAAGACCATAAATAGTCAGGTTGATTTGTACGGTCATTTAACGCTGTCAGAAAGTATTCGCTTAGTTGATGAAAAGGCGCTTTTACCGCTTGTTAAGCAAGCAGAACTGGCCGTGATGTCAGTTGAGTTTAGCACAGATGCGCTCAGTGCAACTAATTGTGGTGTTGCCGTCAAGACGGGAAGCGTATTTTTGCCGACCGCTGAATTAGTTGATGGCACGGTGGTTGGTGACGTCTCGTTTAATCGAATAGTAGAGCAAGCGACAAGTGTTGACAATAGTGTAACAGTTCAAGAGACAGAGGCCAGTGCAAGCGCGATAAATGGCAACAATAGTGACTTATCAGGTTGTTATAAGTTAATTGTACCAGTGCAATTGGTTGAATAGTAAGCGCGTTTTGCCTTTGCGAGTGTTTGACATACTCATGCGCACTGGTATATACTTAGAAAAGGTACGTAGTGTGCTAACTTACAAATTATTATCATTTTCAATCAGGGGAAGCAGGGTGAAAGTCCCACACAGATCCGCTACAGTTACAGTCTGGTCACCTGTTTGAAAAGCTGTTTTACCATACTTTTCGAGACTAAGGGGGTGGTAAGGGTTTATTACAGGCTTAGTCTGTGATTTTTTGTTTTTTGAAGCTTTTATAATGAATATGAGGAGATTTATATGAAAAAAATAAGTGTAATAGTATTGGCCTTGTTATTGGCTTTTAACTTACTGGCTTGTACACCACAAAATGAAGCGCCAGCTGAAACGACGGCTGCTAAAACTGAAGCCACTACCGCGGCGCCGGCGACAGAGGCTGCTACGACAACTGCGGCAGAACAAAATAGTTATACACCGTTTAGCGTTATGACGTTTCAAGATAAAGAAGTCACGTTTGACCATGTACCAGAACGCGTCGTTAGCTTTAATCTACACACAACAGAAAACTTATTGGCACTTGGCCTAGGCGATAAAATGGTTGGTCGCTCGTATGACAATGCCGAAGTATTGCCCGAGTTTAAAGAAGAATACGATAAAATTGTACAACTGGCTGAAAAATACCCGGCCTTTGAAGTGCTGTTAGGCGCTGACCCCGACTTTGTTTACGGCAGAAGTTCAGCATTTGGTGAAAAGGGTGTAGGCAGTGTACAGACATTCCTTGACAACGATATTATGCCCTATGTGTCAAAGGCAACTTATACGGCCGGCGCGACCATGGAAGATACCTTTGCCGACTTTGAAACGCTCGGTAAAATTTTTGCGGTTGAAGATAGAGCAGAAGGCATTATCAACGACATGAAGGCGCAAATTAAAATGGTCGAAGATGCACTGGCCGGCCAAGGCGAAAAGTTAAAAGTTTTTGTCTATGACGCCGGTACAGACGATGCCTTTACGGCTGGTCAAAGCTTAGAATCTGACATCATTGAAAAAGCCGGTGGACACAATGTTTTCTCAAACATTGAAAAGACATGGGTAAGTGTCAGCTGGGAAGAAGTTGTTGAAAGCAACCCCGATGTCATCGTCATCAACGACTATGGCAGCACATCGGCAGATGATAAAATTAAAATGTTAAAGGAAAACGCTGCGTTGGCAGGCGTTAAAGCGATTAAAGACGATCGATTTGTCGTCTTGCCTTTACCAAGCGTCTTTACTGGTATTCGCAACGGCGATGCCATCGAATATTTGGCAAGACAGTTTTATCCTGATGTGTTTGATTCAGTTGGTAAAGAGTTTAAGCCGTTTAGCGTTGTGACATTTGAAGACAAAGTAGTAAACTTTGACCACGTGCCAGAACGCGTCGTTAGCTTTAACTTACACACAACGGAAAACTTATTGGCACTTGGCCTAGGCGATAAAATGGTCGGTCGCTCGTATGACAACGCCGAAGTATTGCCTGAATTTAAGGAAGAATACGATAAAGTAGAACAATTGGCTGAAAAATACCCAGCTTTTGAAGTGCTGTTAGGCGCTGACCCCGACTTTGTTTATGGCAGAAGTTCAGCTTTTGGTGAAAAGGGCGTGGGCAGTGTACAGACATTCCTCGACAACGACATTATGCCCTATGTATCAAAGGCAACTTATACGGCCGGCGCGACCATGGAAGATACCTTTGCCGACTTTGAAACACTCGGCAAAATATTCAACGTCGAAGATAGAGCAGAAGCTATTATCAACGACATGAAGGCGCAAATTAAAATGGTTGAAGATAAGCTAGCTGGCAAGAATAAAAAGCTGAAAGTGTTTGTCTATGACGCTGGCACAGATGATGCCTTTACAGCTGGTCAAAGCTTAGAATCTGACATCATCGAAAAAGCCGGTGGTCACAATGTCTTTTCTGACATTGAAAAGACTTGGGTAAGTGTCAGCTGGGAAGAAGTTGTCGAAAGCAACCCCGATGTCATCGTCATCAACGATTACGGCAGCACATCAGCAGACGAAAAAATTAAAATGTTAAAGGAAAACCCTGCACTGTCGGGTGTTAATGCAGTAAAATATAATCGATTTGTCGTCTTGCCTTTACCAAGTGTCTTTACTGGTATTCGCAATGGTGATGCGATTGAGTATTTGGCAAAACAATTTTATCCTAGAGTCTTTAGATAAGATTAAAAGATTGCTATGAAGAAGTTAATAAAAAAATCGCCAATTTACTTTATTATCTTTCTGTTGATACTATCGGTTATTTCGATAGTCGCTGGCGTTGGCCTCGGCCCCGTCAAAATAGATTTTTTAGTGGTTTGGCAGATTATTACGTCAAAACTTTTTTCAACTGAATTGGCAGATATCAAGGTGAACACCGTAAAAATTGTATGGGCGCTAAGATTACCTAGAGTATTGTTAGGCTTTGTCGTCGGCGCAGGCTTAGCCCTCGCCGGCGTCGCCATACAATCGTTTACCAGAAACCCCTTATCAGAACCCTATATTTTAGGGGTTTCTTCTGGTGCATCGGCCGGTGCCGTTATGGTTGTGTTAAACGGTGCACTAATTGGCATTATTGGCCGATACGCCTTGCCAATTGGTGCATTTCTCGGTGCAATCACCTCATTATTGGTCGTTTATAATGTCGCCAAAACGCGCAATGGCGTCATCCCGATTCGGCTTATTTTAGTTGGTATTGGTGTGTCGTCAATGTTTATGGCCCTGACCAATTACTTGGTCTTTAATGCAAAGACCGACAGTGGTGTCAGAAATGCCACTTTTTGGATGATGGGCTCACTGGCCGGCACAAAGTGGGAATACCTCTGGATACCGCTCGCTATTTTAATTGCCACTTTTTTAATTCTAATGATTTTACACAGGGCGATGAACACAATGTTGTTAGGCGAAAGCACCTCAATTATTTTAGGCATGGATATCAAGCGCGCTCGAAAAATCATCATTATTGTATCGGCACTCTTGGCAGGCTCAATTGTATCGGTCAGTGGTTCAATTGGCTTTGTCGGGCTAATTATTCCGCACATTATTAGAAACTTAATTGGTTCTGACCATAAATACGTCATTCCGGCAGCGCTTTTAGCTGGTGGCATCTTTATTGTCTTTTCCGATGTTGCGGCAAGATTATTAGTAGCACCGCAAGAACTGCCTATCGGCATAGTAACGGCGCTGCTGGGTGCACCTTACTTTGTTTACCTCGTCAGAAAAAATCAATATTCTTTTGGAGGTTAGTATGATACTAAAAGTCGAGAATATATCCTATCAAATAGACGAGGTCACCATCTTAAAAGATATTAGCCTAGACATTAAAGCGGGCGATTTTGTCGGTATTATTGGGCCAAACGGCAGTGGTAAGTCTACTTTGTTAAAAAACATTTATCGCGTGCTAAAGCCGACCAAAGGTAGTATCTACCTGAATTCCAAGGCGTTAAGTACGCAGACCAACAAGCAAGTTGCCAAAGAATTAGCCGTTGTTTCGCAAGAATTTGACTATGGGTTCGATTTTACTGTTAGGCAAATTGTCTTGATGGGGCGCTATCCGCTAAAAGAGTTTTACGAACTGGAAAACAAAGAAGACGAACGCATTGTCGATTTAGCACTTGAAAAAGTGGGCATGAAGTCGTTTAAAGAACGCAGCTTTTTAACGCTATCGGGTGGCGAAAAACAACGTGTCTTGATTGCCCGAGCAATTGCCCAAGAGACCGAATTTATCATTATGGACGAGCCGACCAATCACTTAGATGTCGGTTATCAAATGAAAGTGATGGACTTAATTCGTTCGTTAAATAAAACGGTATTGACGGCAATACACGATTTAAATATGGCAATTGTCTACTGCGATAAGATTATTGTTATAGACAATGGTCAAATTGTCGCGACTGGCGAGCCAAGTGAAGTGATTACTGAACAGATGATTCAAGATATCTACGATGTACCGGCCCATATCGAATACAATAGTTTTTTAGAGCGCAATATGATTATCTTTAAATCAATGCGTGAAGCACTTAGCAGTGTTTAACCCAGTTTATGCATGACAGAGTGCGAAAAGCGCGCTAAGAATTGTGAAGCGCCGTATTATAAAAATTTGCGGTGTACTGAATGAGTTCACGATAAAAAATATCGACACAGATAATCCAAAGTTCGACGGTGTTTGGTGTCTTGTCTTGAATAATCGGGGTCTATTTTTAACACGTTCAAAATTTAGTCAATCAATAATTGTCAAATAAATGACAAAATTGACATTTATGATTGCTAAAATTGGGCGTGTTATTTGTTTAAATCGCTGTTTTTGTAACTGTTTTGAGAGAAAAACACCATTTTTAATCATAATTGTATACGATTATTATTCTATAATTCAATTTGTTATCAATATTTCGAAAACTTAGTAAAATACTAATCATTGAATCAATTTTAATACAGTGCACTGCATTATTGCACTCGCTAAAGACAAAAAATACTTGACATTTGTGTTAGACATGTATAACCTGATAGTGTGTTAAATATGATTATCAGTATCATTTACTTATGGAGGTAGCAAGTGGCTCGTCGTTCAAACACGAAAAAATGTCTATTATTTTCGCTGGTATTGTTGCTTGTCTTTGCGAACAGCTTTAGTTTTGCTGCCAAGAAAAAATATGATACCTGGCAAGACGTTGCTGTTGATATGGGATTAGCCTTTGATTCGGCAATTGAAAATATTGAAAAAGATGATTTAAATGCAGCCTATGATAATATGAACGATGCCTATTTTGGGCATTATGAAGTACAGGGCTTTGAGAAAAACGTGATGGTTTATATTTCGCGTGATCGCGTCAATCTGATAGAGGCCTCTTTTAGTGATATAAAGCATTCGCTGCTAGGCAATCAAGAATTCGATAAAACGCAGCTATTGAAAGATGTTGAGCTGCTTAAAATGCGCGTATATCGCGATGCTATGGTACTCGATGGCGTCATTGATAAAGATGCACCCGACGAAGAGGGGGCAATTGTCTTTGCCGATGGTAAAGCAAAATATTTAGATTTAGAGGCTGCGCAGGCGGTTGCTGAACAGACGACAGAAACGCAACAAGACGAGCAACTAAGCACGACACCAGTTAAGCAAGTTGATCCCAATCGACGCCACTGGGCAACTTTTATTACCACATTTGGGTTGCTGTTGCGCGAGGGCTTAGAGGCGTTGCTAGTAATTGTCGCAATTATTGCCTATTTAGTTAAAACGGGCAATGGCCACCTGAAAAAGCAAGTCTATTTGGGCGTTTTAGCCGGTATTGTCGGCAGTATTTTGCTGGCGGTTGCAATAGAAATGTTACTCGGTGGCAGTGGCGTGGCCCAAGAAATGATCGAAGGCTGGACAATGTTTTTGGCCGTTGCTGTACTATTTTATGTCAGCCATTGGATGCTTCACAAATCTGAGGCCGAAGCATGGCAGCGTTATATTAATGAAAAAGTCGAGAGTTCAATTGACAGTAAAAGCGCTGGCGCATTAGTATTTGCGGCATTTTTAGCAGTACTTAGAGAAGGCGCTGAGCTAATTTTGTTTTATAAGGCGTCGTTTAGCAGCGGCATGAACAGCCCGCTTTATATTACACTTGGTATTGTGGCAGGCGTTATCGTCTTGGCGATTATCTACGTCGTGTACCGTTACTTTACAGTTAAATTACCGATTAGACCGTTCTTTATGGCGACTAGCGTTTTGTTGTTCTTGATGTGTATTTCCTTTATGGGTAAGGGCGTCATAGAATTAGGTGAAGCTGGCGTAATATCTGGACACAGCGTTATTCCGTCACTCGCTTGGCTACGCATTGATATACTCAACATTTACAATCGGGCAGAAACGCTTATTCCGCAAATTATGTTGGCGATTGCATCGCTTTGGTTGATTATCAACAGTATGCTTGCTTCACGTAAGGCAAAGAAGACTTCTCAACAATGATTTTAACTGCAAGGGCAGTTGAAATATAGATTACACAAAGTGATAGGAGGTTCTATGTATAAGAAACTATTAGCAATGGCACTGATCTTTGTTTTAGCAATTAGTATGGTTGCTTGTAGCAACGAAACAAAGAGCGAAGAAACAACAACAAAGACAACTCAAGAGGCGAAAGCACCCGATACCGAAGCACCTTCAAGTGCAGAAGCTGAAAAACCAGGTGAAAGTGGTTTTGTCGAAATCGAAATTGGTGCTGAGCAACAAGTTGGTCCGTTTAACGTTGCAGCTGTTTACTTCCAACCGGTTGATATGATTCCGGCTGGTAAGAACCCGACCAAAGAAGAGTCAGACATGCACTTAGAAGCTGACATTCACTTGCAAAGTGATTACGCTGTCAAGTACGGTTTTGGTTCTGGCGACAATATTTGGCCTGCTTACTTAACAGTTAAGTACGAAGTAATGGACAAATCTGGCAAAATGATTACTGAAGGTAGTTTTATGCCAATGAATGCTGATGACGGCCCACACTATGGTGCTAACATCAAAAAAGACATCATGACAGTTGGTCAGTACAAGCTTAAGTTAACAATTGAGCCACCGACAGACTACTTACTACACGTAGACGATGAAACAGGTGTTCCGGCTAAGCAAGAAGCCGAAAACTATTTCAAAGTTCATACTGCTGAGTTTGACTGGGATTACACCGGCGAGCAATTACAAAACGAATAGTGTTTTATGTTTTACGGCCCCTTTAAATAGGGGCCTGTTTTCAGATATCATAGGAGGAAGTTATCCTTAAATTTCTTTTGAGCGGGATTGACTTGTGGGTTGTAGCTGCAGTTCTTTTGGGGACTGTATTTGTTACGTTTAAAAATGAATCGTTAGCACTTTATCGAAAACTGCCATTTTTGGCGGCTTTACTTGGCGTGCTGTTAGGTTTTGGCGAATACCTTTACCGTCTGACTGACCCTAAAAAGACCAATGTTAGATTAATTTTTTTCAACCGCTATTTAATTATTTCAATTGCTATCATCTTGTTTTTAATTATAATTTTTGCGGCATTGCGCCTGCTACGACAGCAGCAGCCGTCAAAAATCAGTAAAGCACTTCAATTGGCCAGCGTTACGACAGTGTTCTTTTATTTGACACCACAGGCATTAAAAATGACTGGCGAATTTATTTACTTCGGTGAAGACGGCTTTAGCACAATGGCGTTATTGCGCGTGATTGGCTTTTTGTCTGCTTTGTTGATAAGTGGGTTATTAGCTTTAGGCATTTATAAGACAAATAAAGAATTACCTGATAAAAAGTATTGCATATACAGTTTAATTATTTTTATTATTATTGGCATTGATTACTTTATAAGAATGGTCATGTCACTGCAGCGCTTAAAGTTGGTACCGCTCAACGACTTTGTCTTTCAGACGATGATCATTGGCGATAATCACTATCGCAAAATCATTTATATATTACTAGCCGTTTGTTTTGTTGCCTTAATAGACGTTTATATACACAATAGACACGTCGTTGGCACGTTTAAAAACTCTGCCAAGCGGCGCAAACGCAAGGCGCAGCTGAGAAACAGGCGGCGCTGGGCAGTTGAGCTGGCAGTATTTATCGCTTTGAGTACATTTACGTTAACAGTTGTGCGCTATTATGAAACAAAAGAAGTTGAACTCGCGCCGGCCGAAGAATATCAGATGGAAGAGAATAAAATAATTGTTCCATTAAGTGCCTTGGCCGATGGCCATTTGCATCGCTTTAGTTACATTACGCCAAATGGCTACAATGTCAGATTTATCGCCGTTAAAAAACCGCGTGGCGAAGCCTATGGCGTTGGTCTTGACGCCTGTGAAATTTGTGGTGTCGCCGGTTATTTTGAACGCGGCGACGACGTTGTCTGCAAGCGCTGCGATGTCGTTATGAACAAGGCGACAATTGGCTTTAAGGGCGGCTGTAATCCAATACCGTTCCCCTACGAGATAGCCAATGAAAAAATATACATCGATGTCAACGATTTAATTCGCGAAGAAAAGAGATTTAGGTAGGGACCATGTTTATTCAAATGGTGATAAAGACGCTACTGCGTCAAAAAAAGAAAATGATTATGATTGCGCTTACCATTATGCTAGGTATTTCGCTATCAACAGCGATGATGAATGTTATGCTCGGCATTGGCGATAAAGTCAATCGTGAACTCAAAGTTTACGGTGCAAATATTGCCGTTATGCCAAAAGACGCTTCGCTGTTAGGCGATTTATACGGGTTGAGCGTTGAAGATAAATACCTTAAAGAAGATGAAATATTTAAAATAAAACAGATCTTTTGGGGTTATAATATTGTCGACTTTGCGCCCTTCTTAGAGAGCAAAATAACAATTAAAGAAACCGGTCAGACCATTAGAATGATCGGTAGCTGGGTTGAACTAAAAAAGAAATTGTCAACCGGCGAACCGGTCGATACAGGCATGATCAGGTTGCGCAATTGGTGGCAATACGATATTCGCGGCGACTGGTTATCGCAAGACGAAGACGACGCCGTTATGTTGGGGTCGCTCTATGCTGGTAAAAATGGTATTAACGTTGGCGATCAACTGACTCTAGTGGGTAGCAAAGCTACTAAAACGGTGCGTGTAAAAGGCATCTATACCGATGGCGGCCGCGATGACGAAGCGGTTGTGACAACCTTGCGAACTGCCCAAACGCTAAATGGTTTAGAGGGTAAAATAACAAAACTTGAAGTATCGGCTCTGACGACACCCGATAACGACTTGGCGAAGAAGGCGGCGCGCAATCCCAATTCGCTGACGCCAACCGAATACGAAACGTGGTACTGTACAGCCTATGTCAGTGCCATTTGTCACCAAATACAAGAAGTGGTTACTGATAGCGTTGCCAAGCCGGTAAGACAAGTGGCCGAAAGCGAGGGTACGATTTTAAATAAAGTTTCGCTCTTAATGACCTTGATAACAATACTGTCTTCAATTGGCAGTGCATTGGCAATTAGTAATTTAGTTACTGCCAGCGTGATGGAAAGAAGCCAAGAAATTGGCTTGCTAAAGGCAATTGGCGCACTTGACGTACCGATTATCTTAGTGGTTTTAACAGAGGTGTTAATCACCGGTTTTATCGGTGGCGTTTTAGGTTATTTTGCCGGCTTGGGCTTTGCCCAAATCATTGCGCAAAGCGTGTTTGGCTCGACAATTGAAATTGCCCAAATGGTTATTCCAATTGTGGCAGTAATCGTTGTTGTCGTGACGATTGTCGGCAGTATTCCCGCGATTCGCTACTTGTTAAAATTGAAGCCAACTGAAGTGCTTCACGGAAAGTAGGCATTATGACAAGACAAAAAGTATTCTTTAAAATGATTTTCAGTTCAATACTACGCCGTAAGTCGCGTATGATTATTGCGTTACTTGCCATCGCAATCGGTGCGACAATTCTATCTGGCTTAGTGACGATTTATTACGATATACCGCGTCAGTTAGGTCGCGAGTTTCGCTCGTACGGCGCTAACTTGGCGATATTACCCAGTGCGGGCAATATTATTGAACTCGACAAACTGGCACAGATCAAAAGCGATATTGGCGAACAGCGCATTGTCGGCATGGCGCCCTATCGTTACTATACGACAAAAGTCAATGAACAGCCCTATATTTTAACTGGTACAGACTTAGAGCAGGCCGAAAAAAACAGTCCGTTTTGGTATATCGAAGGGCGCTGGCTGACGAACGCCGAAACCGGCAAGGTGATGATCGGTAAAGAAATCGCCCAAAAGTTAGCTTTAAACGTCGGTGATAAAATACGTGTGCAGGGCGTTAAGTATGCCAAAAAGGCGACGGCATCGTCGCAAGATGCCTCAGCCGAAGAAAATAAAATGCGCGACATTGGCGAAGACAATTTTGATGAAAAATACGAAGTTGTCGGCATAGTGACAACCGGTGGTGCAGAAGAAGAATTTATCTTTATGCCAATTGATACGCTAAACAATTTGATTAACGGCGGCAATTACTGTGATATGATAGAGAGCAGTATCGAGGCCGATCGCACTGAACTCGACCAAATTGCTGCGGCGCTCAATCAAAAAGACAACACGCTATTAGGGCGCCCGGTCAGGCGCGTTACCCAGTCGCAAGACCAAGTGTTGGGCAAATTGCAGGCGCTGGTCTACATTGTGACAGTCATCGTTTTAATCATTACAATGATATCGGTGTCGACCACAATGATGGCAATGGTGCTAGAGCGGCGCAAAGAAATTGGGCTCAAAAAAGCACTTGGTGCGCAAAACCGCTTAATCGTACGCGAATTTATTGGCGAAAGCGTTGTACTCGGCATATTGGGCGGTTCAATTGGCGTCTTTTTAGGTTTTGAATTTGCCCAACAAGTTAGCTTAAGCGTATTTGGTAGAGCAATTAATTTTCAATTTTATCTAATACCGGTTACCATTTTAATTTCGGCGTTAATAACAGCGCTTGCCAGTGTTTGGCCAATTAGAAAAGTGCTCGATATTCACCCCGCAATTGTATTGAAAGGAGAG
>PDWI01004025.1_pt1 | contig 28936 bp, 28 predicted proteins | sample 1430891 | NCBI WGS metagenome assembly PDWI01 (sample SAMN01162508, study PRJNA174530) | Oral metagenome, whole genome shotgun sequencing project. | biome: Marine environment; feature: Marine mammal; material: Swab sample of the gingival sulcus; isolation source: swab sample of gingival sulcus... | reverse complement strand
TAAAGACGGTTTAAAAGACGGTTTAAAAGACGGTTTAAAAGACGGTTTAAAAGAATTATCGAATAATCAGATAGAAATTATCAAACTTATTCAAAATCAGCCTAAGATAACGGCAGAGAAGATGTCGTTAAAAATAGGGATAAATAAAAGAAATATCGAAAGTAATATATCCACTTTAAAAAAGAAAGGGATATTGAAAAGAGTAGGAGGAAGAAAAAATGGGTATTGGGAAGTAGTATCATAATATGATAATAATTCAGAAAAAACCGTAAAATATATTGCTTTGAAAGCGATAGAAAATTCAAGAAAAATGCAAGTGGTCGAGCGAGAGAAAATAAAGGAATAATATCAGTAATACTTAAATTGCAAATAACAAAATATAAAGTTTTAAATATGAAATTATCAAATCAATCATCAATAAATACCAAATACAACATAGCGATGATAGGATTAGGCTACGTTGGGTTGCCTTTGGCGCGTTTGTTTGCCACAAAATATTCAGTTGTCGGTTTTGATATTAATTCATCAAGAGTCAAAGAGTTAAATAAAGGACATGATGATACCTTGGAGGTGTCAGATGAGCTACTACAGGCTGTTTTGGTAAATGAAAATCCTTTTAATGACAGTAAAAAAGGCTTGTTTTTTTCGTCAAATATTAAAGAAATAGAAGGTGCTAATGTTTATGTTATAACTGTTCCAACGCCTGTGGATAAAAATAATCGTCCGGTACTTACGCCTTTAGTAAAAGCTAGTGAAACAGCAGGGAAAGTTTTAAAGAAAAACGATATTGTTATCTATGAGTCTACGGTATATCCCGGAGCTACGGAAGAAGAGTGTGTGCCGGTTTTAGAAGAGTTCTCGGGAATGAAGTTTAATAGGGATTTCTTTGTGGGATATTCGCCGGAAAGAATTAATCCCGGTGATAAAGAACATACGGTAGAGAAGATACTTAAAGTAACTTCCGGTTCAACGCCTGAAATTGGAAAAATAGTAGATGATTTGTATAAATCGGTTATTAAGGCCGGTACTCATTTGGCACCTACGATTAAAGTGGCAGAAGCGTCTAAGGTTATCGAGAATTCTCAGAGAGATATCAATATAGCATTCGTCAATGAATTGGCAAAAATATTCAATTTGATGGGAATAGATACTCAAGCAGTGTTAGCTGCCGCGGGTACAAAGTGGAATTTTTTGCCATTTAAGCCCGGATTGGTGGGGGGGCATTGTATCGGGGTTGATCCTTATTATCTTGCTCAAAAAGCACAGGAATACGGTTATCATCCTGAAATAATTCTAGCTGGAAGAAGAATCAATGATTCAATGGGTAAATATGTTGCAGAACAGGTCGTAAAGACAATGATAAAAAAAGATATTCCGGTAAATAATTCTGAAGTTTTGATGTTAGGAGTTACATTCAAGGAGAATTGTACTGATGTGAGAAATACTAAAATTGTGGACGTAATTTCTGCATTAGAAGACTTTGGAGTCAACGTTACTACCTACGATCCTTGGGCTAGCCCAGAGGAGGTGAAATATGAATATGGTATAGAAAGCCTACAATCTTTATCTTCCGAAAAATTGAGTGAAGTGAAGAAATATGATGCTATTATACTTGGAGTTGCTCACAAAGAATATAAAGACCTTGATATAGACTCTTTCAAAAAGGAGAATGCTGTAGTTTATGATGTGAAAGGTTTTTTGGAGGAGAGTGATGCGAGGTTGTAGCATAAGATAAAGGGGGGGAATCAAATAGTTATTTTATATGATAAACATTCACAGTTTTATATCAAAACATGTTACTAAGCGAACAGAAAGTATGTTTGTTTTAGATATTGCACAAAATAAAGATAAATTAACAAAAGAGATACGAGATAAATCGGTTTTAGTTATAGGCGGTGCTGGAAGTATAGGGAGTTCATACATTAAAGCTCTTCTGCCTTTCAAGCCTAAATCTTTGGTGGTTGTGGATATTAATGAGAATGGATTGACCGAATTAACGCGAGATTTGAGAAGTACAGAAGGAGTTTATATGCCTAAGGATTATGTTCCTTATCCTATGAACTATGCAGATGATGTGTTCAGAAAAATGTTCAAAAATAGAGGTGGGTTTGATATTGTTGCTAATTTTTCGGCACATAAGCATGTCAGAAGTGAAAAAGACGTTTTTTCAGTTGAAGCATTGATTAATAATAATGTGATAAATGCCAAAGGATTATTGGATTTATTGGTTGATTATCCACCAAAACACTTTTTCTGTGTTTCTACAGATAAGGCAGCAAATCCGGTAAATATCATGGGAGGTAGCAAGAAGATAATGGAAGATATGATAATGGCCTATGCTGACAAATTTCCGGTAACAACAGCAAGATTTGCCAATGTGGCTTTTTCTAACGGGTCTCTTCCGGCAGGGTTTTTAGAGAGAATTGCAAAAAAGCAACCTTTATCTGCTCCAACGGATGTAACGCGTTACTTTGTTTCCCCCGAAGAAAGTGGACAGATTTGTTTATTGGCTTGTATGTTGGGAAATACCGGAGAAATCTATTTTCCCAAGCTGAAACAAGAGCAGATGATGACTTTTTCCGATATGGCAGAAAAATTGTTAAGAGCGTATGGTTATGAAGTTGAAAAATGCAATTCTGATAATGAGGCAATTCAAAAAGCTAAAGAATTGAATGAAAATTCAAAAAAATATCCTGTTCATTTCTCTGCCAGTAACACAACAGGTGAAAAACCTTATGAAGAATTTTATACTGAAGATGAGGTTGTTAAAATGAGTGATTATCAATCGTTAGGAGTGATTGATGTCAAAAAATTTAAGAGAAAGGCAGAAGTAGATGAAATGATAGTTGGTTTTCAGGATTTATTTGCAAAAGAATTAGTTGAAAAATCGGAGATAGTAAATTTAATGAAAGCCTTTTTAGTGAATTTTGATCACAAAGAGGTAGGAAAAAGTTTAGATGCAAAGATGTAATTTATGAATACAAAAGAAACTTTATCATTTATACGGGATATTTACAGAGAACGGAAAGGTTTTATCCCTCTTCATGTTCCGGTTTTTAGAGGAAATGAAAAGAAATATTTGAATGCATGTATTGACTCAACTTTTGTATCTAGTGTAGGAAAGTTTGTAGATGAATTTGAACAAAAAATAGCCGAATATACAGGAGTAAATCATGCAATTGTATGTGTAAATGGGACAAATGCCTTACATCTGGCATTGTTGTTGGCCGGAGTAGAGGATGGAGATGAAGTTATAACTCAGTCTTTAACTTTCATAGCTACGGCAAATGTAATTTCGTATGCCAATGCGACACCTGTTTTTGTCGATGTTGATAAAGATACAATGGGATTGTCGCCAGTCGCTTTAGAAGGATATTTGAAAGAAAATACAGAGGTCAAAGATAACGTTTGCTGGAATAAAATTACAGGAAAACGTATCAAAGCCTGTATGCCTATGCACACTTTTGGGCATGCTTGCAGAATAGAAAAAATAATAGAAATTTGCGACAAATACCACATTGAGGTTATTGAAGATGCAGCAGAGGCAATGGGGAGTTTTTATAAAGGAAAACACCTTGGTTCCTTTGGGCTACTGTCTGCCATCTCTTTCAATGGTAACAAGATTATGACCACAGGTGGTGGAGGTATCATTTTAACAAATGATGAGGTATTGGCAAAAAAAGCAAAGCATCTGAGTACTCAAGCAAAAGTACCGCATGCTTGGGAATATGCTCATGACCATGTGGGATACAATTACCGAATGCCTAATATAAATGCAGCTTTAGGCTTGGCACAGTTAGAGCAGATTGATACGTTTTTAGAAAATAAAAGAGATACAGCACGGAAGTATTTAAAATTTTTTGAAGAAAACAATATTGTTTTCTTTAAAGAGAGAAATAATGAAAAATCAAATTATTGGCTGAATGCCATAATTTTAGAAAATAAAGAACAAAGGGATGTTTTTTTGAAAGAAAGTAATGAGAGTGGTGTAATGACTAGACCGATTTGGCGTTTGGTGAATAAGTTACCGATGTTTAAAGATTGTCCCAAAGGGGATTTGAGCAATGCAGAATGGCTTGAAGATAGAGTTGTAAATATACCTAGTAGTGTGAGATAATTGATGAATGATATATCTTACATATTAGAGCAAGGTGAAAATGAAAGAGTAGAGTTTAAAACTTCTTTTCAGAAAGAAGTTATAGAAACTGTTGTGGCTTTTTCTAATTTACGTGGAGGTAAAATATTTATTGGAATCAATGATGAAAGAAATATTGTAGGCATTGATATAGCAGAAGAAACGTTTGCACATTGGATAAATACCATTAAGCAAAACACACAACCATCTGTTATTGTGGATATACAAGAAGTAAATATCGAAAATAAAACAATCGCAATTATTGATGTAAATGAATATCCGATTAAGCCAATAGCCTATAAAAACAGGTTCTACAAAAGAGTAAAGAACTCAAATCATTTGATGAGTCTTAATGAAATTGCTAATGCACATTTAAAAACAATAAATTCCAGTTGGGATTATCAAATGGATACAAGACATGATTTTGACGATGTGTCTATTGATAAAGCGTTGACATTTGTTAAAAATATTGAGCGGTTTCAACAGAAGTCATTTGATGATGATATCTATACTGTATTAACAAAATATGAATTAATAAAAAACGGGAATATCACTTTTGCTACGTACTTATTGTTTACAAATAATATTTCCTCTCTGACGTGTATGCAGTTAGGTCGATTTAAAACTGAAACAGATATTATCGACAGTTTAACTTTGAATTGTGATTTGCCTACTCAAATTAAAGAGACAATTGATTTTGTTAGAAAACATCTGATGGTGGAGTATATCATTACCGGCAACCCACAAAGAGAGGAACGTTACGATTATCCATTGGAAGCTATTCGAGAAGTGGTTGTAAATATGATAGTTCATAGAGATTACACTGAGGTTGGGGATTCTGTAATTAAAATTTTTGACGATAGAATAGAATTTTTCAATCCGGGGAAATTGTATGCAGATTTAACCATAGAACAGTTGGAACAGGGTATATATTCCTCTCAAACGAGAAATAAAGCCATTGCCAAAATGTTTAAAGAAACAGGAACGATAGAAAAATATGGTTCAGGTATAAAAAGAATAAAACAAGCATGCAAAAAGCATGGAATAAAGTTGCCTGTATTTGAAGAATTTTCAAATGGATTTAAAGTAACATTATTTAAGGAAAAAATAAATGGCGGAATAAAAGAGGAGATAAATCAAGATGGCGGAATAAATGGCGGAATAAAAGAGGAAATAAATCAGGATGGCGGGATAAATGGCGGAATAAAAGAGGACGCAAATCAAGATGGCGGAATAAAAAAACTTGAAGTTTTTATCAAAAAAAATTCAAATCTAAAAGCTCGTGAGTTAAGTGTTAGTTTAAGTGTTTCGTTAAGAACGATACAAAGATGGTTAAAGCAGTTGAAGACCGAGGGTAAAATAGAGTATAAAGGCAGTAAAAAAACCGGAGGGTATTTTACGAGAGAATAAGGGCTGTTTGGTATGAAAAAAATAGAAACTCAAAATCAAGAATTTAAACAAGTGTGGAAAGACGAATATTTGAAAACTATTTGTGCTTTTGCAAATTCTGATGGTGGGGTTAAATAAAGGTGACGGGACGATAAAAGAACATCTCGTAGGTTTAAAAAAAGAGGGAAAACTAAAAAGAGTTGGAAGTACGAAATCCGGTTATTGGGAAGTTATAGAAGATGAAAAATAAGGAAAAAATTATTTTGATTGGGGGTGGTGGACACTGTATGTCTGTTATAGATGTGATAGAACAGGAAGACAGGTATCAGATACAAGGGATTTTTGATCAAAACATACAAAATAGAGAATTGTTAGGATACCCTGTTTTGGGTGGAGATGAACTGATACCTGAACTTATTAGTGATAACACTAGTTTCTTAATTACGGTAGGACAAATTAAATCTTATGCGATAAGAGAAAAGTTAGCGAAATTATTAGATGTAAATCACGCTAGATTAGCAACAGTGGTTTCCCCTTTTGCTTATGTGTCAAAACATTCCAAAGTAGAACCGGGTACGATTATAATGCATCATGCTATTGTTAATGCCGGAGCTACTGTTGGAAAACATTGCATTATAAATACAAAGGCAAATATAGAACACGGTGTAACTATAGAAGATTTTTGTCATATATCTACTGCTTCCGTTATAAATGGCGATAGTATAGTAAGAAGAGGCACCTTTATAGGCAGTAATGCAACGATTTCTCACTGTATTACCATAGAGGAAAATAGTATTGTAGGAGCAAGTAAATTTATTAAATGATAAATAAAACATTAATTATCGCAGAAGGGGGAGTCAATCATAACGGAAGTATTTCTTTGGCTAAAAAATTGATTGATGTAGCTTCTAATGCGGGAGTTGACTATGTTAAATTTCAGACTTTTAAAGCAAATAAACTCGTGACAAAATCAGCAAAAAGAGCCTCATATCAAGATAGAAATACAGCAAATAAAGATTCTCAATATGAGATGTTGGAGAAATTGGAATTATCAGAGGAAAATCACAAGGAATTAATTGCTTATTGTAACTCAAAAAATGTTAAGTTTTTATCTACCGGTTTTGATCTGGAAAGTTTGGAATTTTTGAAAAGTCTGGGTATTACCTTAGCTAAAATTCCATCGGGAGAAATTACCAATCTTCCTTATTTAAAAAAAGTGGCAGAATTATTTAAGGAAGTTATTTTATCAACAGGAATGGCAGCTATTCAGGAAATTGAAGAGGCGGTAAGTGTTTTGTTGGATAATGGCATTAAGAAAGAAAATTTAACGATATTACATTGCAATACAGAATACCCTACACTGATGGAAGATGTTAACTTAAAGGCAATGTTACACATCAAGGAGCATTTTGGCGTAAATGTGGGATATTCCGATCACACTTTGGGAATTGAAGTTCCTGTTGCTGCTGTCGCTTTGGGTGCCACAGTGATAGAAAAGCATTTTACATTGGATAGAGAGTTGCCGGGACCAGACCATAGAGCGTCTTTAGAACCTTCCGAATTAAAAGCAATGGTTTCCGGTATTAGAAATATTGAGAAAGCAATGGCGGGAAGTGGAATTAAAGAGCCGTCAAAATCAGAATTAAAAAACAAACCAATAGCAAGAAAGAGTATTGTCGCGAGTTGTGAAATAAAAAAAGGAGAAGTTTTCTCTGAAAAAAATTTAACGGTAAAACGACCGGGAACAGGAATAAGCCCGATGAAGTGGAATGAGGTTTTAGGTAAAATCGCGGAAAAGGATTATCAGGTTGATGATTTGATATAAAACGAATAGCGTAAAATAATGAGAAGAGAATCTAATAGAATAGAATACAAAAGCATCTTAACTGATAATTTTGAAAAAGAAATTGTTGCTTTTTTGAATTGTAGGGAAGGGGGTATTTTATATATTGGAATTGATAATGACGGGCAAATTATAGGGGTAAATAATCCTGATGAAATTCAATTAAAAATTAAAGACAAATTACGTTATAACATATCGCCGTCTTGTCTTGGGCTGTTTGAAGTGGTTTTAGAACAGAAGGAAGGTAAAGATATTGTTAAAGTTTTGGTAGCGAGCGGGCGAGAAACTCCGTATTATGTTAAAAAATACGGAATGAGCCAAAAGGGTTGTTACATTAGGGTTGGGAGTAGTAGTGAACCGATGAGTCAAGAAATGATAGAGCGTTTATTTGCATCAAGAGTTCGTAATTCGTTGAGCAAAATAAGGTCGCATCGGCAAGATTTAACCTTTGAACAATTAAAAATTTATTATCACGAAAAAGGACTAAAACTCAATGATAAATTTGCATCGAATTTGGAGCTTTTAACTGAAGAGGGTGATTATAATTATGTAGCGTATTTGATGTCTGACACTAATGGTACATCGATAAAAGTGGCTAAATATGGGGGTACAGATAAAGTTGATTTAGTAGAAAATAACGAATACGGTTATTGTTCGTTGATAAAAGCTACTAAAAGCGTGTTGAACAAATTGGAAATTGAAAATAAAACAGCGGCTAAGATAACTTCAACCACGAGAATAGAAACGCCTTTGTGGAATAAGGTTGCTTTACGAGAAGCTGTGATAAATGCTATTGTTCATAATGATTATACGACTGAAAATCCGCCTGTTTTTGAAATTTTTAGTGATAGAATTGAAATAACATCGACAGGAGGTTTGTCAATTATAAAAAATACTGATGATTTTTTTGCGGGGTATTCCAAGCCGACTTGTAGAGAGATTATGAGAATTTATAAAGACCTTGAATTAGTGGAACACTTAGGTTCGGGTTTGAATAGAATTTTAAGTGCTTATGGTAAAGAAACTTTTGTTATCAAGCAAAACTATATGCGCAATATTTTTTATAAAAATCGTAAAGATGTCCCAAAAGATGTCCCAAAAGATGTCCCAAAAGATGTCCCAAAAGAAAGATTAAAAGATGAGATAGCTATCTTTTTAGAAAATCCATCTATTTCGATGCAAGAAATGGTATAAAAAGAGATGTAGAACGACTTAAAGAACATGGAAAATTAGAAAGAGTTGGTGGTAGAAAAAAAGGCTATTGGAAAGTTTGTGATAAATAAAGGTGCTCTCAAAGAATAAATAAAGATAGATTAAAACAGAGGAATAAAACGCAACAGTGAAGTAGAATAACAGGATAATATTTTGTAAAAAGGGAATCATGAATACAATGAGAGATGTTTGTGTAGTAACCGTCCTTTAATTGAAGCCATAAGAGACGATGAACAATTTGTGTTACAACTAATAGTAACGGGAATGCACTTATCTGCCGAGTTTGGTTATACTATAAGTGAAATTGAAAAATCCGGATTTAAAGTTGATAAGAAAGTAGAATGTTTATTGTCATCAGATTCTGCGGTTGGAGTATCTAAGACAATAGGTTTAGCCACTATCGGATTTGCGGATGCTTATGAAGATTTACACCCTGATTTATTAGTTGTTTTAGGTGATAGAACTGAGATATTAGCTGCCGTTATAGCGGGTACAGTAGCTAATATTCCCATAGCACATCTACACGGAGGAGAAACTACAGAAGGTGCTTACGATGAAGCAATAAGACATGCCATTACTAAATTTAGTCATTTGCATTTCACATCAACAGAAGCGTATAGACGAAGAGTAATTCAGCTCGGAGAAAACCCTGAAATGGTTTATAATGTAGGTGCTATAGGCTTAGATTCTATCAAGAACTTAAAACTTTTGAATAGGGAAGATTTTGAAGCCTCAATAGATTTTAAACTCAACAAAAAAAATGTATTGGTAACTTATCATCCTGTAACATTAGAAAAAGAAAGTCCGGCAGAAACATTTAGTAATCTCTTGAATGTATTGGATACGTTGAATGATACTAATATCATATTCACACACGCTAATTCTGACAAAAATGGAAGAGTTATTAATCAAATGATTTTAGATTATGTCCAAAAGAACGAAGATAAGGCTATTGAATTTAAATCATTAGGGCAGTTGAGGTATTTATCGGCTTTACAATATGTTGATGTGGTGGTTGGAAATTCTTCCAGTGGAATTATTGAAGTACCTTATTTTAATAAGGCAACTATAAATATAGGGGATCGGCAAAAAGGAAGGGAGTATCCTCAAAGTGTTCTTCAAGTTGGGAATACATTTGAAGATATAAAGAAAGCAATTCAAAAATCATTGTCAGATGATTTTGTGAAGGAAATACAAGGGCAAGAACAGATATATGGCATTGGAAATACGACTGAAAGCATTATTAATGTTCTGAAAAATATAGAAAACATAAATTTGAAAAAGTCATTTTATGATATTGATTTTCAAATTTAAAATGAAAGCTAATGCTTTGTAGCAGTTCGAAAAATAAAAATCATGAGTGATTTAATCCTTAAACATATAGAAAATAGAATTATCAACTATCAAAACAAGTTTGTGTTAATTGATAGAGATGTAGCGGAATTGTATGGGGTTGAAACACGAGATGTCAATAAGGCGGTTAAAAATAATCCTGATAAGTTCCCACAAGGTTATGTTATAGAATTGACTAATAAAGATAAAAATGAACTGGTGGAAAATTTCCACCGGTTCAATAAACTCAAACATTCTACGGTCAATCCAAAAGCTTTTACAGAAAAAGGATTGTATATGTTGGCAACTATTATTAAAAGTCCGTTGGCAACGCAAACGACTTTACAAATAATAGAAACCTTTGCAAAGGTAAGAGAATTATCAAAAAATATCAATGAGATAATGAATACAAATGATGAAAATTTGCAAAAGAGTTTAGCAAATAATTCTAATAAAATTTTAGAGGAAATAATTGATGTTGCTGATGATACTCTAACGGATGACAAAGATGGCGAGTTAATTGAAACAACAACTAAATTTGAATTTAATTTAGGCTTTGCCAAAGTTAGTAGAAGTATTAAGAAAGTGAAAAAGTAAACAAAATAAAAATGAACGACAATATAGTAATTAATAAAAATAAAACTATTATAGAAGCCTTAAAGCAACTCAATGATTTAGTTGGTATTAGTCGTTTGATATTATTTGTAGAGGACAATGATGATAGGATTATTGGTTCTGTAACGGACGGAGATATTCGGCGTTCTATCGTAAAAGAGCAGAACTTGCAAAAGACAACAGGAGAAATATGTAATCGTAATTTTTTGTTTGAATACAATGAAATAGGTTTTATAGATCTATCCAAATATAGAAAAAAGGATATTAAAATAGTCCCAATATTGGATAACAACCAACGATTAGTGGATATTATTGATATAGATAAAACAAAGTCTATTCTACCATTGGAATGTATGATAATGGCAGGTGGTAGAGGTAAGCGATTAAGTCCGTTAACCGATACTACTCCAAAACCAATGTTACAGCTGGGGGATAAACCTATAATAGAACATAATATTGATAGATTGATAGAATATGGAATAAAAAAGATTTACATATCGGTAAAATATCTTGGACAACAGATTGTTGACTATTTTGGAGATGGCAGTAGCAAGGGTATTTCTATTGAGTATATTTGGGAAGATGAACCATTGGGAACAGCAGGGGCATTAGCTTTGGTAGAGAAGTTTAATTCAGAACATGTCTTATTGATGAATAGTGATTTATTCACGAATGTCGATTTTGAAGATTTGTATCTAAAGTTAATTAAAAAGAAAGCCGATATGGCGGTTGCTTCTATAGAATATAAGGTAGATGTGCCTTATGCGGTGTTTGAAACTGACAATGGTGAAGTGAAATCTTTTAGAGAAAAACCCAGTTATATCTATCATTCCAATGCTGGAGTGTATATACTGAAGACAGAATTGATCAATAAAATACCAAGAGGAGAGTTTTTTGATATCACGGATTTAATGGAAAATTTGGTAAATGACGGAGGCAAATTAGTTTATGATCCGATTTTGGGATATTGGATAGATATCGGAAAACCCGTTGATTATAAGCAGGCACAGGAATTTGTAAAACATATTATATAATGAAAGTAAATACAATTACTAAAAAATTGGTGTCTGATATTTCAAAGGAAATGTTGATAGATAATTTGATAATTAAACTAAAAAATTTTTTCTATATATCCGATGAAGAAGAGGAAATGATAATGAATATACAAGATGAAGTTTTTGACAGACTTTCAGTTTGTATCAATGGAGTTGATAATAAATATTTTAAAAAAGAAAATAAGGCTTTTTTTTCGTATACTCATTCAGGACAATACTTAATTTTCCTATATTTATTTTCAAATCAATCCGCAAAGAATGGATATACTTCTTTGAAAGATAAATTTTATTATTTAAATAAAATACTTCATTCTGTAGACATTTATTCAGAAGTGAATTTACCAGAAATATTTTTTTTAGAACATCCTATGGGTACTGTTTTAGGTCGTGCAGATTATGGAAACAATTTTTTTGCAATGCAAGGATGTACGGTTGGTGGAGATAAAAATACATATCCTATTTTGGGAGATAATTTAAAAATGTATTCGAATTCTAAGATTTTAGGAAAGTGCAAAATAGGAAATAATGTGATACTTGGGGCAGATGCAAGTGTTAAAAATACAGATATTCCTGATAATTCAATGGTGTTTGGACAATATCCCAATTTAATAATAAAAGAAATTAGGAAATGTACATACTGATAACTATTTGTGCAAGAGGTGGGTCTAAGGGTATTCCAGGTAAAAACATTAAAATTATTAATGGTAACCCTTTGATTTATTACACACTAAAAACAGCAAATTTGTTTAAAGATAGTCAGAGTAGTGATGTCGATATTGTACTTTCTACCGATTCACAGGATATAAAACAGATTGTTGAAAATCAATGTTTGTACATCGAAACAGATTATAAACGCCCCAAAAAATTAGCATCTGATAATGCGGGTAAATTAGATGCAATAGTAGATGTAAAACAGTATATGGAGCATAAGCACCAAAAAGAATACGATTTTGTGTTGGATATGGATGTTACGTCTCCACTAAGAACTGTTGACGATCTGAATGATGCTTTGGCAAAACTTATTAACAAAGAACAAGCATACAATATTTTCTCTGTAAATATTGCTAATAGAAATCCTTATTTCAATATGGTTGAAGAAAATGAAAGAGGCTTTTATGATTTATGCAAAAAGGGCTCGTTTCTAACACGCCAATCAGCACCCAAAGTTTATGATATGAATGCTTCTTTCTATATCTATAAAAAGAGTTTTTTTGAGCATAAATATAAAACGGCAATAACCGATAAAACAATTATATTCCAGATGAAACATATTTGTTTTGACTTGGATCATCCGATTGACTTCGATTTTATGGAGTATCTTATGGTAAATGATAAATTAGATATTAATCTGGTATAATGAAGGTTGTTATTATCGGTTTAGGTTCTATTGCACAAAAGCATATTTATGCTTTGCGCAAGATTGATCATGATGTTGAACTGATTGCTTTGCGTCATTCAAGAAATTCTTCGAATTTTGAGGGAGTAAAAAATATATACTCCTATGAAGAAATAGTTCGTGAAAAACCGGATTTCGTTATAATATCAAATCCAACAATAGAACACTATTCTACGCTGGAAAAATTATCCGGTTACCACATTCCTCTGTTTATTGAAAAACCGCTATTTGCAACTATTGGTGATAAGGAAGATAAATTAGTCAGTTCAATTGTTAACTCTAAAGTCCCAACTTATGTAGCCTGTAATTTAAGATTTCATAAGGGGGTAATCGAAGTTAAAAAGCTATTAAAGGGCAAAAGAATTGAAGAAGTCAATATATATTGTGGGTCTTATTTGCCTGATTGGCGACCAAATGTAGATTTTAGACAAGTGTACAGTGCCAATAAAAAAATGGGGGGAGGAGTACATATTGATTTAATTCATGAGTTGGATTACCTCTATTGGATATTTGGAGAACCAAATAACACAAGAGCATTATTCAAAAATAATTCGTCTCTGAATATTACTGCTTATGATTATGCCAATTATTTGTGGGAATATGATCGTTTTTGTGCTAGTGTTATTCTGAATTATTATAGAAAAGATGCTAAAAGAACCTTTGAAATCCTGACTGACAAAGGGACTTATGAATTGGATCTTATTAAAAATAAGATAACTTATGGAGATAAAGTGATATTTGATGAAGCGCAGGAAGTGTATGATATGTACTACAATCAGATGTTGTTCTTTTTGAGCGATATATTAAAAGCTGGTAAAAAATTTAATCCTATTCAAGAAGCAAGTAAAGTGTTAAAATTATGCTTGACGGTTTAAAAAATAAAATAATTATACTCACAGGAGCCAATGGTCTTATTGGTAGAAAAACACATGAATATCTCGTTGATTGCGGAGCTAAAGTTATTGCAGTGGATATAAATAATGATAAAGTTAGAAATATATTGGGGTATGATATTACCAATGACAAGGATATTGATAATTTGGTGAATCATGTTGTTGATTTGTACGGACGCATAGACGGACTTGTTAATTTGGCATATCCGAGAACAAGTGATTGGGGCAATAGATTTGAGGATATAAAATTGGATTCGTGGAGGAAAAACGTAGATATGCAAATGAATTCAGTTTTTTATATCTGCCAACAAGTATTGGAGATAATGAAAAATCAGAAGTCCGGCTCAGTGGTCAATATAGGTTCTATTTATGGAGTTGTGGGTAATGACTTTTCATTATATGAGGAATATGGAGGAACTTCACCTGCTGCCTATACAGCTGTAAAAGGTGGAATTATTAATTTTACACGATATTTGGCTTCTTACTATGGTAAGTATAATGTTAGGGTAAATTGTTTATCGCCGGGAGGTATTTTAGATGAAAAACAACAACACCCCAGTTTTATAAAGAGATACAGTGAGAAATCTTTGTTAAAAAGACTTGGGAATCCCGAAGAGATAGCAGGACCTGTTGCATTTTTATTATCAGATTCTGCCTCTTTTATTACCGGACATAATCTTATGGTGGATGGTGGATGGACGGCGATATGAGGGGATTGTGGTAATGGGCTGTTTGACACGCGATTGTAAAATATCGTCTACTTTAAACGACAAATAAATATATTATAAACAAAATGAAAATATTAATTACAGGAGCAGCAGGTTTTATAGGGTTTTGTTTAATAGAAGAATTATTAAAGCGAGAAAACATCGAAGTTGTTGGGATAGATAACATTAGTGATTACTATGATGTAGATTTGAAGTACTCTCGTTTAGCTGAATCCGGTATTATTAGAAACAACATAAGAGATTGTAATAATGGTAGTATATATTCAACTCAAAGTATAAAATATAAAAATTATAAATTTATAAAAGTTGATATCACCAAGAATGATCTGCTTGAAGATCTTTTTAGAAAGGAAAATTTTAACGTTGTTGTAAATCTTGCAGCACAGGCAGGGGTAAGGTATTCATTGATCAATCCTAGAGCCTATATAAGTACGAATATAGATGGTTTTTTCAATATTTTAGAAAATTCTAAAAATTATAATGTTGAACACTTGGTTTATGCCAGCTCTAGTAGCGTATATGGGTTGAATTCAGATGTACCTTATTCCGAGAAGTCTAGTATTGCTCATCCTGTTAGTTTATATGCTGCCTCAAAAAAAACTAATGAGTTATTTGCTCACTCTTTTAGTCATTTATATAATATTCCTACAACAGGATTGAGATTTTTTACAGTATACGGACCTTGGGGGCGTCCTGATATGAGTCCCTACTTATTTACGAAAGCAATAATGGATGGGGAAACTTTAAACCTCTTCAATAGAGGAGATATGATTCGTGATTTTACCTATATAGATGATATAATAGATGGTGTTATCAGGGTTATTAATAATATTCCAAAATCAAGTAATTATAATTGGAATTCTGATGAGCATGACCCTTCTTTTTCTTCGGCACCATACAAAATATATAATATTGGAAATTCCTCTCCGGTCCAATTAATGGATTTTTTGAATGCAATAGAGTTAGCATGTGGTAAAGAAGCTAAAATAAATTTAAAACCAATGCAACCGGGTGATGTTTATCAAACTAACGCAGATACAAATTTACTAAGACGTGACTTAGGATATAAGCCAAAGACTTCTGTAATTGAAGGTGTAAAAAAATATGTTGATTGGTTTAAATATTATTATAAAAAATAAAAATTATTAAGATATGAGAGTAGCAGTTATCGGTACAGGTTATGTAGGTCTAGTTTCAGGAACTTGCTTTTCTGAAATGGGCAATAGAGTTACCTGCGTCGATATTGATAAAGATAAAATAAAAAAATTGGAAGAGGGTATTATTCCGATTTTTGAGCCGGGCTTAGAGGCTATGGTTTTGAAAAATATAAAAAGAAAAAATCTATTTTTTTCAACAAGTCTGGCGGAATCAATTTCTGATGTGGAAGTTGTTTTTATTGCAGTTGGAACACCTATGGGAGAGGATGGTTCTGCTGATTTACAATATGTCCTTTCTGTCGCTAAAGAAATCGGACAAACGATGATAAAACCAATTATAGTGGTCAATAAATCAACGGTTCCTGTGGGTACCGGAGATAAAGTAAAAGCAACGATTGAATCTGAATTGAAAAGAAGAAATGTACAAATTCCTTTTTATGTAGTTTCCAATCCGGAGTTTTTAAAAGAAGGTGCAGCTATAGACGACTTTATGAAACCTGATAGGGTTGTTGTGGGAACAGATAGCAAATATGCGATAGAAAAAATGAAAGAGTTGTATGCTCCATTTACAATTTCTCATGATCGATTTATTGCTATGGATATTAGATCCGCAGAAATGACCAAATACGCAGCAAATGCTATGTTGGCGACCAAGATTTCTTTTATGAATGAAGTTGCTAACATTTGTGAAAGAGTTGGAGCAGATATAAACAGTGTTAGAGTTGGTATTGGCTCGGATAGTCGTATTGGCTATAGTTTTATTTATCCCGGATGCGGCTATGGTGGTTCTTGTTTTCCTAAAGATGTAAAAGCTCTAAAGAAAATAGCGGAGGAGTATAACTACAAAGCCCAATTGATAGAATCAGTTGAAGATGTCAATGATCGACAGAAATTAGTTTTAGTCGACAAAATTGTTAAGAAATACGGTGAAAACTTAAGTGGTAAAACATTTGGAATATGGGGATTAGCCTTTAAACCGGGAACAGACGATATGAGAGAAGCACCGGCAATTTATATTATTAAAGAGTTAGTAAATAGAGGAGCCAAAGTACAAGCTTATGATCCAAAAGCTATACAGGAAGCAAAAGAGTTTTACTTGAAAGGAGTAGAGGTTGATTACAGGGAAAGTAAATATGAAGCTTTAAAAGGAGCAGACGCAATGATTTTGCTTACAGAGTGGAAAGAATTTCGCTCTCCTGATTTCGACGAAATAGCAAACTTACTTAATGAAAAAGTTATTTTTGATGGGCGTAATCAATATATTGCTTACAACTTGGAAGAAAAAGGTTTTGAGTATGTTAGGATAGGGAAGTGAATGTAAGTATTTCAAATTTATTAATATTTATTTATAGTCTGTTACGAGAGAAATAAGGGAAATTTTAGGATTTAATTTTATTGATGCGATATAATGACAGGTAATTTAAAAAAAGTTATTTTAAGGAATAAGTTAATGATACAAAATTATTCTTATCTCTCTGCTTTGAGAATATTTAATTTCCTAGTGCCAATCATTACATTGCCTTATTTACTTGATGTTTTAGGAAAAGATAATTACGGATTAGTTGTTTTTTCTCAGACAATTATATCCTATTTTTCGATATTTATAAATTTTGGCTTCAATCTTTCTGCAACTAAAGAAATATCAAAAAACAGAAATGATTTATTAAAAATATCTGAGATTGTTAGCAGTGTTTTTATTATTAAGGGAATTTTATTTTTATTTTCATGTTTTATTTTATACATAATCACATTGTTCGTACAAGATTCTAATTTAGTAACCCTAATGATTCTTATGATGTACTTGTGTTTTTATGAATGGGTATTTCCAATTTGGTATTTTCAGGGATTAGAAAAAATGAAATACATTGCGATTATAAATGTATTAAGAGGTGTTGTGTTTTTGATTTTTATATTTGTTTTTATAACTCAAAAGGATCATTTTTTTAGGGTTCCTGTGATAAATGGAATAGGTTTTCTCATTTCAGGAGTAGTTGCATTTTGGGTGGTTTTTTATAAAGATAAGATAAAATTTAAGTTTCAAACTAAGAAAACACTTTTGTATTATTTCCATGATTCTTTTCCATTATTTATTGGGAACATAGCAGGACAAATAAAAATGTTAAGTAATAAGGCTTTTATTGGGGTTTTTGTGGGAATGGAAAGCGTTGCGGTTTATGATGTTGCTGATAAAATTAAAAATGTCTTTTTATCATTTTTACAGTTATTAGTTACGGTTCTTTTTCCTAATTTGGCAAATAAAGCCGACGGTAGGCTTGTGAGAAGAAGTATTAGATTATTGTTTTTTGTGGGAATAGGTACGTATCTTATCATTGTATTTATATCTGCTGTAGTTATACCAATTTATTTTATGGAATACATTGAAGTTTTTTATTTATTGTTGTTATTGGGTAGTTTGATTTTTATTCAACCTGTTAGTTATTTGATAGGTATAGGAGTTTTATTAGTTAATGATTTGAAAAAAAACTATACTATGACACTTTATATATCTGCTTCGGTATATTTAGGATTAATATTATTTTTCTATATTTTTAAACATGTATCTATTTATACCCTTTCCATTAGTTTGGTTTTTTCTGCTCTTGTTAGTATATTCGTTAATATTAGAGTGGCTAAAAATAATGGTAAAATAAATTGGATCTTATGATTTTTTATGATTTTGAAAAGAAGATTGTTCGCCATCTTAGTAAAAAAATTAATAATTTTGGTAATGCAAATAAGGATATAGTAAATATTCATCGTTTTGAAATGGAAAATAGTGGAGATTTGATGAGTGCCCCTTATTTGTATTTTGAAAAATTGAAAAATTTTGAGCGAATTGATGTTTTGGGATATTTATCTAAAAATATTTTAAAAACAATTTCTTGGCCATTTAGAATAAAAAATAAAAGCATCATTCTTGGAGGGGGAGGTTTACTAGATAGAGCAACTTTTTACACGACAGTTGATGTTTTAAAAGAGACCTTTCAACAAGGCAACAAAGTAGTGTTGTGGGGGGTGGGGCATAATAATCCTAACTTAAAAATTAGCAATAAGTATTATAATCAAATAAAATCATTCGAGGTTGTTGGAGTTAGAGATTATGGCATAAATGGTGTGGATTGGGTGCCTTGTGCAAGTTGTATGAATGATCTTTTTACTAAGAAGTATCAAGAAGAGCGACAAATAGGAGTTGTTGAGCATGAATCTATTCCGATAGAGGGGGTAGAAACATGTCCTTTTCCTGTACTAAAGAATAAATCTAAGTTTGAAGATATTATTAATTTTATTGGTAGTTCAGAAAAAATAATTACGAATAGCTATCACGTTATGTATTGGAGTATTCTTTTAAAAAGAAAAGTAATAGTTATTCCAAATTCTTCTAAAATGTTTAGTTTCAAATATAAGGTTCCTTTTGCAGATAATATCAATGATTATAAATTTATGTTTAATCAAGCTGTCGTTTATGATGGTGTTTTAGAGGAGTGTAGAATTGCAAATAATAAATTTAGCGAAAAAGTTTTTAATTATTTAAATATTTAGATTTATGAATATACTTATCAATTTGCTTTCTTCAGCTAAAAATAACAAAAACCCCTTTCACGGAGGAAATGAATATACTAATAGAATAGTAAATGAACTGATAGTTGCAAATAAGGTCAGAAAAGCAAATAAATTGTTTTTTTTATGTAGTTCAAAGGACAATATTGACAAGTTTATTGTAAATCAAATAGAAAAAGATAATTTTTCAAAGTTTATTTATTTATCTCAAGATCGAAATTTATGCAATGTAATAAGCGAATACAAAATCAATAAACTTTTTGACCCTCTAGGCGTAGGCTTTTCGTACGATTGTTTGAAAGAAGTAGAGGTGTTTTTAACGATTCATGGATTACGTGGATTAGAAATGCCAACTGATATAAATGAGTATTATTTGGGGAGTAAAATAGCTTATACGATAAAGAGTTTATTCAAAAATAGGTATAGAAGAAGAGTTAAAGGTATTTTTAGGAAATCTGTAGATTTTGATTGTGCGAAAAAAACAATCATTGTTGTTTCAAATCATACTAAATATAGCGTCCTTTCGGAATTTGACATAGATGAGAGCAGCATAAAAGTTTTTTACAGTCCGGAAAAATTGTATCCATCCGTAGTTGAAGTAGACGAGCAAAAGATTCTTAATAAAATAAATGTTGAGTCTGATAAATATTTTTTAATCGTAAGTGGAAAGAGATGGGTGAAAAATACATATAGGGCAATAAAAGCTTTCGATGAATTAATTGACAGAGGGCTACTCGAACACAAGGTTGTAATTACGGGTGCAAACGAAAAAGTGAAAAAAATAATTAGAAATAAGGATATGTTTATCGCACTTGATTATGTAGAGTCTTTGGTTTTAGAAGTGCTGTACAAAAATGCATTTTCATTTGTATATCCTTCTTTGAATGAAGGATTTGGATATCCTCCTCTGGAAGCGATGAAATATGGAATACCTGTTATCGCCGCAATGGATACTTCAATACCTGAAGTTGTAGGGGAGGCTTGTCTTAAATTTTCTCCACATTCTATAAGTGAATTAAAAGCTAGGATTCTTGAAATGCAATTGAGTTTAGAAATGCAAAATGATTTGTCAATAAAAAGTAATAAGCGTTACGAGGAAATTAACAAAAAGCAGAAAGAAGATTTGAGTAACTTAGTTGAAATGATTCTAGAATAAATGTATATAACTTCAAGAAATAGTAAATTAAACGTATTTTTAGTTAATATTTTTCTTGTTTTTACAGGGGTACTTATTATAACTATTATTCATCCGAATGTATTGTTTTCTTACATCTACACATTTTTTCTATTTGTCGTAATAAATTATTTATTAGGATTTAGGAAAGAGTTTTTGAAGAATTATTTTGTTTTTAATTTCTATGTTTTACTTGCTTTATTGTTGTTTTTATTACAAAAATATTTTATTCCTGATAGTTTAGGTTTTTCTGGAGGTTATGGCGTTGGAACGGATGATAGTGGATTTTTTGCTAGAATGGCTCAAAATTATGAATATATACCAAACCATGCTAGAATGCATTTTAATACAGAGCATAGTTTCATTGATTTTTTAAAAATTCTGTATCCATTCCCTGTAAATCATCCATTGTCTATTATTATCCCCAATATATTAGGGATAACTTTTATACCTTTTACCACTCAGTTAGTTGCTCAAGAAGTAGTTCGTAATAAAAGAAGCGAAAAATTAGCTTTTTGGTTTGTGCTTTTTTGCCCCATAATTTTGTCAAATGGGTTGATTTTAATGAGAGACGGGTGGTCTGCATTTTTAACAATTTTAGGGTTGTATTATTTAATAAAGAAAAAGTTATTTAGTTTTATCGTTGTTTTTCTTTTACTGTCTTTTATTCGAATGGGGTCCGGCTTAGTTTTGATAACAATGTTATTTTTTTATTTTAAAGATTTGTTTTTAACGGGGTCCCATTCTATAAGGTTTATCAAGGTAAGTTTTTTTATTTTTGTTACGATATTCACACTTTATTTTGGATTACCCATAATTTTAGAATACTTGGTTCAAAAGGGAGTTAGTGGTGTAGAGAGACAAGAATTTGTGGAAACATTTATTAAAGCCGCTGATAGTAAATCTATAATTTTTAAGATTTATACATTGCCTATTTATCTTAAACTGCCGGTTGGGTTTGTTTTTTTTCTATTACTACCATTTTTATCTTTAAAATTTTATACGCAAGGATTTTTTAATATCAGAACAATTATGTTTACTACAATTATGCCAATTTTATCTTTGTATTACTTTCGGTATTTTGTAATTGGAGTTATACATATTTTTAAGAAAAGAGAGAATAAAATTTTAACAATACTATTGGTGTATTTTTTTACTTTACTTTTGATTAGTCAGATATCTATTCAGCCAAGACATAAGACGGCTATAATGCCTATTTTTTATGTTTTAGTTTCTTATGGCTTTGATAAAAAAGGAAATATACCGAAGTATTTAGCCAATTTATTTGTACTTGTATTATTTACCGTTCAAATGGTGATTTTGTTTTTTTAATTTTATACACTAAATATATATGAAGGCAATTTTTGTTCACGACCACTATTTTGTACATGATGCTGATGAGGACATTTATTATGATGGTTCAGGAGGGAGTTTTACAGCTTACATGTGGAATAGATATTTGGCTATATTTGATAAGTTAATAGTTATAGGACGCAAAAAAGAAAGCCTACCTAATAAACTAGTTGTTTCATCTGCAGACAATGTGGAGTTTTTTTTGATTGATGACATAAAGAAGTCCGTTGATAAAATATTAAAAGCAAAGTTAATTAGAAAAAAACTCCGAGAAAAGATAAGAGATGTGGATTTTGTAATTTGTAGGGTGCCAAGCACATTAGGCTATTTGGCAATAGATGAATGTCGCGCACAAAATAAAAATTATCTCACAGAAGTTGTTGGGTGTCCATTTGATGCTTATTGGAATTATGGAGGGATAATCACTAAATTTATAGCACCTTTACAATGGTTAAATCTGAAGATGTATGCTAGAAAATCATTAAATACAGTATATGTAACACAAGAATTTTTACAGAAAAGATATCCAACCTCCAATAGGAGTATAGGGATATCAAATGTAAATTTGAATAATGTTGTTGATGTTGAACCTGTTTTAGATTTTTATAAGAATAAATTTTCAATATTTAATATTGGTTTAATTGGTTCTTTTCATGTGAAATATAAAGGTCATAAGGAGGCTCTAAAAGCCCTTAAAAGAGTTGTAGATTCGGGCTTAAAAAGAATAAAATTACATTTGGTAGGCACCGGAGATTATTATTGGGTACAGGAATTAGCAGAAGAAATGGGAATAAGTCAATATGTGAATTTCGTGGGACTATTAGAAGTGGGAGAAAAAGGTATACTTCCATTCTTAGATTCATTACATCTCTATATTCATCCCTCAAAACAAGAAGGACTTCCTAGAGTTGTGTTAGAAGCCATGAGTAGAGGTAGGTTAGTATTGGGGTCAAGTGTTGCGGGTGTACCGGAGTTAATAGAAGAAAAATTTTTACATACCCCCGGAGACTGGAAAAAGTTGGCTGATCAGATAATTTATATTTACAACAATAAGACAGAATGGTCTTCTATTGTGAGAAAAAATATACAGGTAGCGTCAGGTTATACAGAAGATATTTTACAAGCGAATAGGATTAAATTTATAAATGAAAGTTTAGGATAATGAAAGAAGTTATTACACAGTTAAGATATACGTTGCCTCTTTGGTTGGTTTTGTTGTTAACAAATTGGTTGCCGGACAATAGAGTTTCTATTCGAATAAGAGGTTTTTTGGCAAGTTTTTTTATAAAAAAATGTGGCAAGAATTTCACCTTAGGACGTGACGTAACTTTATTGAATACATATAATCTTATAATTGGTGATAACGTTTATATCGCAAAAGGTTGTTGGTTGAATGCAATGGGTGAAATTACCATAGAAGATGAGGTCGTATTTGCCCCATATGTTGTAATTAGTTCTTTACAGCACGTTTTTAAAGACAATTCCGTTCGTTTTGGTGGGAGTATAGCAGATCCTGTATTAATAGGAAAAGGGAGTTGGTTAGCAGCTCATAGTGCTGTTAAATGTGGTGTTTCTATTGGTAAAGGAAATTTAATAGCAGCAAATGCCTTTGTCGTTTCAGATACAGGTGATAATAAAATTTTAGGAGGGGTGCCTGCTAAGGAAATTAAAAATAATGAAGATCGTGAGGCAGAGTTTTACAGTAGAGAGGAGTATAAAAACAAAAACAGATGAAAATATTAATTGCAATTTCAGATTCATTTTGTGGCAATTTTATAAGGGGGCAGGCTCAGTTTTTAAGATCTAAGGGGCATGAGGTGGTTATTGTCTCTCCTCAAGGTAAGGAAGTTGACGAAATAAGAGAAAAAGAAAGGTGCAAACTTGTTGAAGTTCCCTTTAGTAGAGAGATTTCTATATTGGATGATATTAGTTCAATTTTTAATATTGTTAGAGTTATAAAAACAGAAAAGCCATTGATAATAAATGCGGGAAATCCTAAAACAGGCTTTTTATTTACTTTAGTAGGAGTATTTTTTCCTAAAATTCCAGTAATTTTCACATTGAGAGGATTGCGGTCAGACACTTTGAAAGGGGTTAAAGGAAAAATTGTAGCATTTACAGAGTATCTGTCATGTAAATTTGCTGATAAAGTAATAGTTATTAGCCCTTCTTTGAAGGACCATGCAATAAAACGCGGTCTTTTAGATGGAAGAAAAGCCATTGTTATTGGGCAAGGGAGTAGTAATGGGGTGGATATAGAAAAATTTAAATTAACAAGTTCAGCAATAGAAAGAGGGCAAAAATTACGAAAAGAGATAGGGATAAAAGAAAGTGATTTTTTAATAGGTTTTGTAGGAAGAATAACAAAAGATAAAGGTGTTGAAGAATTATATAGTGCTTTTAAGATTGCAGGAAAAGATAATCCGGAGTTAAAATTATTGTTGGTTGGACCTATAGAAAATGGAGATCCTATTAATGGTGAATTACTATCTGAAATGCAGAAGGATAGTAGAGTTTTTATGATGGGAAAAAGGTATGATGTTACTGAAGTATATGCTGCAATAAATATTTTAGTATTATATTCACATAGAGAGGGTTTCGGTAATGTGGTTTTAGAGGCATCTTCAATGAAATTACCGGTATTGGTAGCTGATATTCCCGGATTAAGAGATACCGTAGAAAAAAATAAAACAGGCTTGTTGATACCTCCAAAGAATCCTGTTGAATTAGCCAAAGGCATTCTTTACTGTTTTAAAAATAAAAATTTTATGGTCGAGTGCGGTGAACTTGGAAGAAAAAGAGTAGAGTCATCATTTTCTTCTGAAGTAATATGGGAAGGACAGTTAGATTTATATAAGAAACTAAGTAGTAATGTTTAAAATAAAAACTACAGATAATATTACTTGAACTATAAATTATAGATATCGTATGTAAAGCTATAGGTTCTTTAAAAGTAAAATTGGGGTAAAAATATCATTCGGTGCAAATATCGGACTATTATTCCAAATTTTACGCTAAATATAGGAATTGTATTTATGTTTTTCAGAACGCTAAGGTATTGCCAAACTTATTAATGTTTGGCTCAAAGAAGTCTGAGTAGCCGCTATTCGGACTTTTTTAATTGGTTTTGATATTGCTTTGGAGTTATTTATTTGGAAGTTTAAAAATAGTATATAATATTGATTATGAATTAAAATCAGCGACGCAGACTTTGGCTAAGAAATTTACGCTTGCAATAGGATTGCCTAGACTACACGCCGGGTCTTGCAGACCACTTATAGTCCTATTGTATTGTGGGTAAGACATTTTGTCAAGATAACATTATTCGCTCAAAAAGACTGCTTTCCAGTTGCCTTTCAAGTTCTCTTTTTGTATTAAGCATTCATTATTCATTTTCAGCATATTTAATTGTCAATTCATCTTCTGAATCAAAAATTGTTAATGCATATTTTATCCGCTCAAATTTTCCAATATTATCAATGTTTCCTTCAATGAAATATGTATCGTTTATTGGAACTGCTTGTCTTAGATCTCCTTCTTTTGGAGTCTTTGTTAATGTTATCTTTTCTGCCAAATCAGTCGTAAAAAATGTTTCTGGTTGCAAATCAAAAAGTTGTTTAAAAACTTCCACATATAATTTTGCAACTTGATTAACTTCTATTTTTTGGTCGAAGAAAATCGCATATTCCAATTTCTTAAATTTCGGGTCTTCTGCATCAAAGATATTCACTTCATTATTTTCGTCTCTTTCTTCTAATTTAATTTCCGGTATTTGCCAAATTTCTAAAAATCGTTTAGCTAGTAAATCAAAACGTTTTTCAATCTCTACTTTATCCCACTTTTCAGAAATTGATAAATATTTATTTAGCCATAAGCGACTGTCTTTATAACCTAAATTTTCTAAATCCCTTTTATATACAAATGGTTTATTACCAAGTTTTCCATTGTTGCCTGATAATGTCAAATTACCAATTGTATTCAAATAGGTTTCTTTGATTAAATTGTATTCATCTGCTCCTAAATCAACTTTCCATTTTGGGTCAGGATTTTGTGGAAAAATATGTTCTATAGTTATATCTGTGTTGCCTTCAATTATGACTGGTTCATTATTTTTAAAATTCTCAAGTCGTTCAAGTAGGTAAGTTCTATTTTTGGATTTTATGTTGTAAACATCTTTTAATTTAAGGCTTTCAATAACTTCCTTGTTTTTTGGAAAACGTTGAGAACCTGGTCTTTTGAGTAGCCATTTTTGCAAGGATAACAAATAATCATTTTTATCCACTTTTTCGTAAAGTGTCATAAATATTTTATTAAGTGCGTTTGTTGGTAAGCCAACAACAAATCTTCTCCAAGCAAAAGATTGTATGAAATCTAACACTTTTATAAAAGTGTCTTTATCAATTACGTTTTCTGAATAATCTTCATATACTTTCATCAAAAACGGATAAGCTACGTTTATTTCAAGTCTGTTTATGTATGTAAGTTGTAATCTTATTTCTTTGTCGGGCTCATTCTTTGGATTAAGTAGTTTATTGTAGAACTTAACAAGTGATTTTATTGGTGAAAGCTTCTTTTCTAATCCTTGTAAGTCAGTTGTCGGAAACTTTGCTTTAAATTCCAAATAAACTTTACTTTTATTTGGAATTTTGTTGTTTACTAAAGTCAAATAATCTCTAATAAAATCAGAAACCCTATTTGTATTTGATGTCTCATCTTTCGCAAATTTCTCAATAATTTCCCAATAATTGTTGTAAATTTTATTTTGGTTTATGGGATTGAGTCCCATTAAAATATAGTTTCTAATTAAATCTGCTTGTGATAATTCAAGACCTGTAGAGTTTAAACTTTCAAAAATTCTTTGTGAGTCATCTTTTCCTCGGTCAAGTGATATTTCAACAAATATAAGTTTTGAAAGTCCTTTAAGTACAAATTCAAAATTCTCTTCAGTTATCCGACTTTTAAAGTAGTTGAAATTGTCTATCACTTTTGAGAAGTCACTAAATTCTTCATCCTTATCACTTCTCAAAAGGTATTTTATTGCTTTATCATTATTTTCAGTGGGACGAAGTTTTAGTTTTTCTTCTTCAGGTGCAAACTTGTTAGTCAGATATATTTCTGAAATTTCAGTTTCAAGCTCTTTATCACCCATTTCAATTGCTAAACGATAAAGAGTCAAATAAATTAAAGTTAATGTTGTCAAACGCTGTTGTCCGTCAATGACTGTTAATTCTTTAATTCTGGAAGAAGTGTAAACATCATCGTGGACATAAACAATACTGCCAATGAAATGTGCATTCATTTTATTACTGGTTCCAACTTCTAAAATATCATCTAAAAGTTGCTTACATTGGTTGGTAGACCAATCATAATTTCTCTGATAAACAGGAATTACAAATTGGGTTTTATTTGAAGATAAAAAGTCTTCTACTTTAGTTTCGTTTGCTTTCATTTAATTCTGTTTATGTTTATCTGGGGGTTATCTAATACTCTACAAGAGTAGCTTGTACACAAAAATAGCCAAATTTCATACATAACACAAATATTATGAGAATTTTACAATAAAAGTCAAAAAAAAGGTTTTTATCCTTTTTTATTACGATACCTGTATCAATATTGGAAATATATGGCAATAAATACAATAGGTGTGTTTCAAGTGGCATTAGGCTAATATCCTATCCTTAAAACTTCAAAAGGTATCCTTTACCTACCTTATAAAAAACATAAACACCTTTATCAAGGGAAGTGCTAAATATTTGTTTCTTTCCATCCTTCTGGTCGTCCAAACCCCATTGCGGCTTCCCATTTCTTTCCAAATGCAAATTGTCTGTGTCAAATTCCACTAGAAGCCGAATAGACAATAGTTGCTATTAAAATTCCAAGCCAGTTTAATTCAGAAATTCCAAATTCCATTTTATTATCTTTTTGATTTCATCGCTTTTACTTTTCTAATCGTTTCGTTAGTGACAAAATTCTGATACTCTTTAGTATCTGCTCCATAAATCGCAACCTTCCCATTTTCATTACTGTGAACACCCCATCCATATCTCTTGGTAAGTGGGGAAGCTCTGAAACAAGGCTGACCTTTTGAGAAAAACTTTTGTCGCTCGTTTTTCCAGTCTTTTTTGTCAAATTCTTTACGAGTTGCAAATACTGTAAAAAACACATCATCAGAAGTGTATTTGTACGGATTATCTTTCAACATTTCGTATTGATAATTTGCTATTGATTTTTTGTCACCCTTTTTTGGTGGTTCTTGACCTTCCTTTACAGGACAATCCTCGGCAATTTCTATAAATGTGTTCTCGTAATTTGTTGAATGTATTTTCATTTTTGTTGTCTTTTCTTGCTTGCCCATAGCGGTATGTTTATACACAAAAATAGCCAATTCCCACACATAACACAAATATTATGAGGTTTTTATAATAAAATTCAAGAAATTGATTTTTGAGATTTTTATTGCTATATTTTTGTTATCTTCCGGCTCTCTTCATCCTTTCAATTTAAGAACAAGGAATACCGATTTTAGATGTATTGGCGAATATCTGATTTTTCACTACTTCATATTCTTTTGAGCCGTTTCTATACTTTTGACAAAAATTGAGATTAGTTCTAATACATCTTAAATCAACGTTCGTTAATCCTTGTTCGGTGTTCAATGCACCTTTCTTTTTTTTGAAGATAACTCGTCTATATCACGCAAATATACAAAAACTACTTAAACAAATTACCTTCCACCAATTCGCAAATAATATGTCCTATCATTATGTGAGATTCTTGTATTCTTGGCGTATCACTTGAGGGAACTTTTATGTTATAATCACAAAATTCGTCTATTTTTCCGATATTACTTCCTGTGAGACCTATAGTTATAACATGTTGTTCATTAGCTTGTTTTATGGCGTTTACGATATTGACCGAATTTCCCGATGTCGATAGACCAAAGAGGATATCGCCCTTGCTTGCCTTCGCTTTTACCATTCTCGAATAGACATGGTCGTATCCGTAATCGTTGGCGACAGCCGTAAGATAGGAAGAATTGACGTGCAATGCTTCGGAAAATAAGGGGTCTCTATCGAAGTAAAACCTCCCCGAAAAT
>PDWI01002298.1_pt1 | contig 28947 bp, 24 predicted proteins | sample 1430891 | NCBI WGS metagenome assembly PDWI01 (sample SAMN01162508, study PRJNA174530) | Oral metagenome, whole genome shotgun sequencing project. | biome: Marine environment; feature: Marine mammal; material: Swab sample of the gingival sulcus; isolation source: swab sample of gingival sulcus... | reverse complement strand
AGATCGGTATGGGCCGCCAGTACACCCGCCAGATGCGCTGCCATCCCGGCACCGGCAATAATCGCCTTCAACCCTCTCTGCCGTGCTGTCTGCGCATACTCTGCCGCTTTTTCCGGAGTACGATGGGCAGAGGCAACCACCACTTCACAGCTGATCTCCATTGATTGCAGAAAATCAGCTGCCGCTCTCATCACCGGAAAATCCGAATCGCTGCCCATCACAATGCCCACCTGCACACTTTCAGCCTCCTGTTTGCTGGCATAGTGCTGGATCGCCTTGGCACCAATATCGCTGCGATACCAGAATCCGGCCCATCTTATCTGGGCAACGGCCTGATATGCCATATCAATCGCATCCTGCAAGCTGCTGCCGGTCGCAGTAACGCCAAAGACCCGGCCACCATTGGTAACCAGTCTCCCGTTTTTACGGGCTGTTCCGGCATGAAAAACCTCAACACCGGATATCTTTGCCGCCTTGGTCAGACCGGAGATAACCTTGTTTTTCTCATATCTGCCCGGATAGCCATCGGCGGCCATAACAACACATATCGTCGGCCGCGGATCGATCTTCAGTTTGATTGTATCAAGCCGTCCCATACAGGCCGCTTCAATGATATCAATAATATCACTCTGCAGACGCATCAGCAGCGGCTGACATTCAGGGTCGCCAAAGCGGCAGTTAAACTCCAGCACCCGGACATCATCACCAGTAATCATCAATCCGGCATAGAGCATGCCCTTAAACGGACAGCCCTCTTTTACCATACTTGCCACCGCCTTTTCCATAATTTCGGTCATCACATAATCGGTGATCGCAGGAGTGACAACAGGAGCCGGAGAGTAGGCACCCATACCGCCGGTGTTTGGCCCCTTATCCCCGTCACGCGCCGCCTTATGATCCTGTGAGGACGGCAGGGGCAGCACGGTTTTGCCATCGGTAAAGGCGATAAATGAGGCCTCCTCACCCTGCAGACACTCCTCTATAACCACCTTGTCACCAGCAGAGCCGAAACGTTTATCCGCCATAATATCATCCACGGCGCTCTTTGCTTCTGTCACAGTGGCAGCAACCACCACCCCCTTACCGGCGGCAAGGCCATCTGCCTTTACCACAACCGGGGCACCAATCGTATCTATATATTTCTTCGCCTTCCCCGCCTCGGTAAATACCTTGAAGTCGGCGGTGGGGATTCGGTATTTTTTCATAAACTCCTTGGCAAAGACCTTACTCCCCTCCAGCCGGGCGGCGGCCTGACCAGGGCCAAAACAGACCAGCCCGGCCGCTTCAAAGGCGTCAACAATACCGGCGACAAGAGCAGATTCCGGGCCGACAACGGTCAGATCAATTTTCTTTATCCTGGCGAATTCAAGCAGGGCGGCAACATCGGTCGCGGCAATATCAACACATTCAGCAACCTGGGCAATACCCGCATTCCCCGGCGCGCAATAGACCTTCTCAACCCGTTTACTCTGTGCGATCTTCCAGCTCAACGCGTGTTCCCGCCCGCCAGCTCCGACAACAAGTACTTTCATTGCACTTTTCTCCGTTATTTTTCGATTAAAATTTAGTGGATTATAACAAATACTACTTTAAGGCTCATATCTTGATTGACAAATTCTCCATCGGAGATTACATGAATGAATAACCATTCACAACTTATATAAATAAAAAATAGTTAGTTATTAAAAATAATTAATACTAACCGGGGAAATCGGTTGTCTCCTCCCTCTAAACATGAAAGCAGAAAACAAACATTCAAAGATTATTGCCGCAGCAATCAAGGTTTTCGCAAAGAAAGGTTTTTTCACTGCAAGAATATCCGATATTGCCAAAGAAGCCAAGGTTGCAGATGGCACCATCTACCTCTATTTCAATAATAAAAACGATATTCTTGTCTCCATCTTTGATAAAGAGCTCGGCAGGCTGGTAGAAAAAACAAAAGTTCTTGTCGAAAAAAGCGACGACCCGGTTGAGATGCTGCAGATCTTTATCCAGCAGCATCTTCTTTTCATGAAGAAAAACCGGAACCTCTCGGAGGTCCTGCATATTGAGCTACGCCAGTCCGGCAAGGTAATCAAGGGATATCAGGCAGAAAAATATACCGAATATGAAAACATTATCGCCCAGATAATCCGGGATGGACAACATGCAGAAATTTTTACCCCGGATATCAACCCGGATATTACCAAACGAATCATCCTCGGCTCTCTTGATGAACTTACAAGAGTCTGGAACTCCAACTATGAGAGCCACTACTCGGTGGAAGATCTCGCCTTTCAACTGGTTGAAACCCTGCTTGCCGGAATCCGTAAATCCTGAATTCCGGCAGCAGATAAAAAGTAACCTGTTATAATAAAAGAAAAATTGGGCGCGAGATTATGGATGGGAACTGGCAGAAATGGAGATAACCTCAAACTCTCTGGTTCCCCCCGGAGTGGTCACAGAAACCTCATCACCCTCTTCCCTGCCAAGCATACTGCGGCCGATAGGTGAAAGCACCGAAATTGAACCCGCTTTGACATCAGCCTCTTCCGGCCCAAGAAGTTGATAGGATATCTCTTCATCCGTATCAAGATCAAGCAGGCCAACAACCGTGCCAAAAACAACTTTACTGGTATTTACCCGGGAACAATCAATAACCTCGGCACGAGACAGTTTATCCTTTAACTCCAGGATGCGGCCCTCAATATGTCCCTGGCGATCCTTTGCCGCATGATACTCGGCATTCTCTTTCAGATCACCATGACCACGGGCGACCTCAATCGCCTTGACCACCTCAGCCCGCTCAACCCGTTCAAGATGTATTAACTCCTCTTTCAGTTTCTGATGCCCTGTTTGCGACATCGGGATTCTTTCTACCATTTTCCTGTTTTTATTTGTTAAATTTCAATATAACCGGTATCGCCGAAATCAGGAGACTCCGGCCATAACGAAAATAAAACCCACAGCACCAGGAGACACCCTTCTCTCCCCTGGCAGGGTTTACTATGTTCTCTATAAGTGCGGTGCAATAAGCAGAAACTACCAGCGATACTGCAGGGCCGCGGAAAAATTTGTCTCCTCGCGGTCATCTCCGTTTAAAAAGTCAAGCTTGCCTTTTAATAGACAATGCGGACTAATTTCAAGAGAAATATTAAAATTGGTAAAATAAATTCGATTCCCCCCACTTTCAATACCTGTCCCTGCTTCTGCCATAATAAAACTCTCCTCAGTGCGGGAGGAAAAAAGTTCCCTGCCCTGCAACTCACTCTGCCAGAAGGGGGTAAACGTGTAGTGGAAACGGCCGCTCAGGTTGTGGTGAGTATTTCCCTTCGGGCTCCAGTAGCTTACCGGCGCCAGAGAATCATCCTCTTTTTCAGCAGGATTTCCGCTGTCATTTTCCTGCCTGAAAATATCATAGCGTACCGTCATTTCACTTTTTTCATAAAAAAGAGAGTAGCCGGCAAAGCCGTGAAGCTCCCTGCCGCTGTTATCATCAGAGCGCATCTTATACTGCAGGTCGCCACCAAAATTCATCCCTACCGGGGTCTCAAACAGAAGACCGATCGAGATATTATCTATCAGCTCTTTTTCCCTGATACTCATCGTCGTATCTTCAATCCGCTCTCTTTTTACGCCAATAAAGCCGGTAACCAGATCATCAAGCTGGCTGTCAATACGTCCATGCCAGAGAAGGTTCATCGCCCCACCCTGCACATCAATACCAAGCCCGCCGATAAATTCACTGTTCTCCCTGAACTGCCAGTTTATATCAATGCCCGCCTCATTGGTAACAATTCCCGCAGAGTTCTGCTGGGCGCTGTAACTTTGGTTAAGATAATAGAAGTGCAGCCCCTTCTCCAGATCCAGCAGATAGTTGAAAGAGCCGCCCACCTCACGTTTTTCTATATTCTGATACTGATTATATCCCAGTTTGCGCATAAACGCGTAATCAACGATGGTAACTGGAGTAATTTTATGGGCGTTACGCTCCATTGATTTTTCCAGCTCCGCGTTTAACTTCCCGCTTTTCTCAAGTTCCCTGTAAAGACGCGCCTCTTTCTGGTACTGTCCCATCCGTTCATAGATGGCAACAAGATCGCTCATCGCCGCCGGAGAGACCTCCTCTTCAAGCAGACTCCTGTAACTTTTTTCAGCGTAGAGGAGCCGCTTTTCATAACTCGCCATACGGGCGTCATACTCCTGCAGCAGCGTCTTCTGCAGAGAAAGCAGATGGGAGTTACCGGCCAGCATCACACCAACGGAGTTACCGAGATTTTCCACCAGCAAAAAAGGTGATAACAGTACTTCATAGCTCTGCCGCTTTTTCTCCTCCGCAAAGCGGAAGAAGGTAAGAAAATCCCAAAAGGATTTCTCTCCATATATATCAACAGCCCCCCCCTTTTTCTGCTGCTCATAGTGTGTTATCACCTGCTCCGCCACCGGGACGGCAAGAATGGCGCGATAGACCGCAAGGGATGCCTCATGCCTGCCGGCACTCCATAGCAGACGGGCAAGCAGCGCCGCTTCTTCCGGCTGCCCACCGGCAAACAGATGAGCGGCAAGCGCGGGATCATCATTATCAACCATTCCTCCGTAACAGGAGCGAAAATGGGACAGCGCCGCCAACGGCTCCCCTTTCTGCTGCGCGATAAGAATCTTTTCCCGGCAAAGCGCCGTCGTGTCACTATCAACAGAGGCTGCCAGTTCCCTTGCCTGCCCATACCTTTTTGCCGCAATGGCACTATCGGCTAACAGCCGCTTGACCAGCACAGATGCCGGCAGCTCTTTCTGCAGCGGTTCAAGGATCTTCTCCGCATCAGACCATGCTCTCTGTGCCACTTTCTGCCTGCTGGCAAAAAGAGCTGCCGACAGCGGCGACACCCCCTCCCTTTCTGCTGTACCGCCTGCGGCCGCATAAAGTGGAACCGGCGCATCACCCCACGGAGTTGCCGGATATTCACCGGCAGTCCGGCAAAAGGGATAGAGTTCTTCTGCTCCTGTCTGTTCGGCAAGCTGACAGATTGCGGCGATCTCCCTTCGCAGCTCCGGCCCTTTTTTTCTGTCTGCTGCGGCCGAAGAACGCTGAACAATATCCTTGGCAAGAAGCCCGGCGGCCTGTTCCGGATCCTGTCGGCGCAGAAGAAGACGCGCCTTTATCAGCGCCTTGCGCCACTCTCTCTGCCGTCCGGCAGACAGACTGTCATCCCCCTGCAGCCTGTTCTCTTCCAGCAGACGAAACCACTCTTCCATCTCGGACACCCGGCCGCGTTCGGCAGCCATATCTGCCAGCGCAAACACCAGCGAACCGGTGGCGACCTTCCTGTTCAGCTGTTCACGCAGCAGCTGCTCGGCCGCGCCAAACAACCCCATTTTTCGTAAGGCGCGCGCCTCTTCACGGCGAATAGCGATAAGCGCGGCAGGCTCATCCTGCCATACGGCTGCCGCCCAATCGGCCATCTCCCGCAGAGCGTCAGGCTGTCTGTTTTCCCCCAGAAAGTACAGATGGAGCTGAATAACTGCAAGCGGTGGGCGCCTCTTTTGCTGTTTATCTGACAACTCACTGTAAAAAGAGAGAAATTTTTCGGCGCGGCCGATAAGGCCAACAGAGTCACACAACACAATAGCCCTGCTGCGGATCTCCTCCTGTTGCGGATTGTTTCTCAGCAGCAATTCGTATGCCTCAATGGCGCCGGTCTCATTTCCCTGCTGCAGCAGCAGCTCCGCCTTTTTCTGATAAAAACCGGCCCCCCGGGCAGATTGAGGTATATTTTCCAACGCCGCCAGCGCGCGCTCTTTCTCCTGCAGAGACATATAGACATCGGCAAGAGAGGTGGCGGCACGATAAAGCGCTACCTTTTTATCGACAAGCAACCGCAGCAGGGCTGCCGACAACCGCAGACTCTCCGCTCCCCCGCGTTCTTTCAGCAGCACCGCCATCTGCAGAAAGATCTCCTGCCGGCTGGAACCAAGCTCTTCCATATCCAGCCACAGGATATCACCACTGCTATTTTCAACAATTGGCAAAAATTCCTGTGCCAAGGCTTTATGGAGCCGTAAGACACTTTTTTTTATTTGCCGATCGGACGAATCTATCTCACTGAGATAACGCTTATAGTAGCCAAGCGCTCTGGTCGTGGATTCGACTTCTTTTTCGGCAACAGAGGCGGCCGCCAGCAGCAGTTCCCCTTTTTGTGCGGCATATTCAAGCGCCAGATCAAACTGAGCGAGAGCCGCGCGAAACTCACCGTTTTTCCGTAAAAAGGAAATATAATTCTGGCGCAACATACCGTTTTGCGGCATCCTCTGCAACAGCGCCTTATACGTTTTGGCAACGGCCTGCCGCTCAGCAGCACGCTCCTTGCTGTTATTATCATCAAGCAGAGAGAGCGCAGCCGCCAGCTGCGGAGAAGAGAACTGTTCAAGAGACGGCAAATGCAGCAAGACCCAGCTCACCTTTGCTCTGTTTTTCACGGCGATAGCATCATCGAGCAGATGCGAAAAACTCCTGGCGGAGTCTTGCTGCAGAACATCCCGCCCCGCCAGCTGCTGCTCCTCAAGCGCTAAAGAGAGCTCTTTTCTCCCCTGAAGCCGGAGACTGGCGGTAAGTCCCTTCATTGCCGCCGCTGCCTGTTCTCCCTCTGGCGCCGCTTCCAGAACCGCGCCAAAATCCTGCGCCGCCTTTACCGCCTCGCCTTTATGCAGCGCAATCTGCCCCGCGGCAAGCTGATATTCAGGATTGCCTGGGGCAAGGGCGTTGACAATCTCCACCTCTTTTTCTGCCTCTTCATACTTTCCAAGTAAAACAAGCAGCCGACAGAATTCCCAGCGGGCCACCTCCAGGTCCGGTTTTTCGTCAACAAGCTCTCTATAAAGGGCAACAGCCTTATGGTAGCTGCCGACCTGTACAAGACCACGGGCGGCATGCCACTTTTTCTGCCAGTCGGGAGTATTAATCGCTGAGCTGCCATGAATCCGCAACAACCGTTCAGGCACAATCGCTGAAGGGGTTGCCGCATCTGCAGACACCACGGTAAAAAAAGAGAGCAGAACAGCCAATGCCGCCTCCCTTCCCCTTGCAAAAAGAGAGGATATCCCCCAGTGCATAAATTCTGTTCCCTTCATCTGCAGGTCTCTGCGGATACTTTTTCTGTAGATCAGCCTTTTGCTGAAGAGTTAATCACAATCTTTTCACCGTCAAAATAATCGACAATATCGGGCATCTCCGCCTCAAGATACTTTTTCATCTTTTTCAGTAAATTCACCTCAATCTGCCGCACTCTCTCCCGGGAAATACCAAAACGGTCGGCAATATTCTGCAAGGTGAGCGGCTCATCGGTCAACAGACGCCCGGTAAGGATCATCTCTTCCTTATCGTTAAGCTTTCCTTTCAGGGCGTCGATCAGTTCTGCCAGCCGCACCTTCACCTCTTTGCCGGCAATGGTCGATTCAACCCCGGGGCCGTTACTCGGCAGAAAGCTCTTCTGGTCATCGTCAGAATCGAAGCGAACCGGGCTCTCAAGAGAGACGTCCCAGTTATCCATCCTCTGCTCCATCTCAACAACCTCTTTTTCCTTGACGTTAAGGCGTTCGGCAAGCAGTTTCGGCTCCGCCTTGAACCCCTGGCCTTCCAGCAGCTTTCTCTCCTTGTTCAAACTGAAAAAGAGTTTGCGCTGCGCCTGGGTGGTGCCGATCTTTACCAGCCGCCAGTTATCCATAATAAATTTTAAAACATAGGCGCGAATCCAGTATGCCGCGTAGTAGGAGAACTTCACCCCCCGGTAAGGGTCAAACTTCTTGGTCGCCTGCACCAGACCGACATTTCCTTCCTGAATCAGATCCATAAAGTTCTGCATCCAGTATTTCTGGAAATCCATCGCCACCTTGACAACCAGCCGCAGATTGGAGCTTACCAGACGATAGGCCGCGTCCTGATCACCCTCTTCCTTGAATTTTATCGCAAGTTCATCCGTCTCCTCCCTGCTGAGCAGCTCATACTGGCTGATCTCCTGAAGATAACGGTGCAGTGCCGGATTACTCACCGCCGGCAGGTTCTCGTCATCAGAGAGAGAGACCAGTGGATTGACATAACTGGTACTCTCGTCAATACTCTCTTCTAAAATATTATCGTCAAAAATCTCGGCGCCGGAATTGGCACCGGTAGTGGTTTTATTCATATATTCCTCATCAATAAAAGGAAAATTCTGTTTCCATCACCGTCCAGATATGCTAAAAAAACAGGTTTGCATCTTTGTTAGAATAACATATTTATACTATTTACACACTTCAGGTTTTATGCCGCACCCATTTTTTATCTAACGTAATGAAAAATATCAGGAATTTCTGCATAATTGCCCATATCGATCACGGGAAATCCACCCTTGCCGACCGAATGATCCAGCTCTGCGAACTGGTCTCCGACAGGGATTTCAAGAATCAGCTGCTTGATAATATGGATATTGAACGGGAACGGGGGATCACCATTAAAAGCCAGACCATCTGTCTGCCCTATAAGGCAGAAGACGGGCAGACCTACACCCTCAATCTTGTTGACACCCCCGGCCATGTCGATTTCAGCTATGAGGTGAGCCGGGCGCTCAGTTCCTGCGAGGGCGCCCTGCTGCTTATCGACGCCGCCCAGGGCGTTGAGGCGCAGACCCTTGCCAACCTCTATCTGGCGATGGAAAACGATCTTGAGGTTATCCCGGTTATCAACAAGATAGATCTCCCCTCTGCCGACCCGGAGAGCGTCGCCCTGCAGATTGAAGAGGATCTGGGACTGGATCTGGAAAATGTTCAGTACTGTTCGGCAAAGACGGGACAGGGCGTACAGGATATCTTTGCCGCCATTATCAGGCTCCTCCCGCCGCCTGAAGGTGATGCAGATGAACCGCTGCAGGCGCTGATCTTTGATGCCAATTACGACGCGTTCCGCGGAACGATTATCTCGGTTCGTATTATCAACGGCACCATCAAGACCGGTGATACCATACGCTTTATGTCAAATAACAGGGAGTACCGGGTAGAAGAGGTTGGGCTCTTCGGCCTGAAACGACAGCCGCAGAAACAACTTGCCGCAGGGCAGGTGGGCTATATTCTGGCAGGGATCAAGACGGTGGAGGATACCCGTCCGGGCGATACCATTACCCTGGCGGCAAATCCCGCGCCGGCACCACTGCCGGGATTTCGTATGATTCAACAGGTGGTCTTCTCGTCGCTCTACCCGATCTCCACCGACGACTATGAAGATCTGGCCGCGGCTCTGGAAAAACTGAAACTCAACGACGCCGCCCTTACCTTTGAAAAAGACAGTTCAGCGGCGCTTGGTTTCGGTTTTCGCTGTGGTTTTCTCGGGCTGCTGCATCTGGAAGTGATTCAGGAGCGGCTGGAAAGGGAGTTTGATATCAACCTTATCCTTACCGTTCCGTCGGTGCAATACAACTTTTTTCTCTCCGATGGCAAAGAGATTCAGGTGGATAACCCGGCACACTACCCTGATCCCGCCCATATCGAGCGTATTGAAGAACCTTTTATCAAGGCCTCCATTCTGATGCCGGAGAGCTATATGGGAGCGGTGATGACGCTCTGCATGGAGCGCCGCGGAGAAAATACCAGCTTCCACTATCCGACGCCAGGACGGATTGAGCTTAATGTTGAACTCCCCCTTGCCGAGGTGATTTATGATTTTTATGACCGGCTGAAATCAATTACCCAGGGGTACGGCTCTTTTGATTATGAGATGTATGATTACCGCAAATCTGATCTGGTAAAACTGGATATTCTGGTAAATGGCGAGGTGGTGGATGCCCTCTCCCAGCTTGTCCATCGCAGCAACGCCAGAGCACGCGGGCTCCATGCCTGCGAGATGCTGAAAGAAGAGATTCCCCGGCAGATGTTCAAGATTGCCATTCAGGCGGCAATCGGCGGCACGATCATCGCCAGAACCAATGTCTCCGCGCTGCGTAAGGATGTCACCGCCAAATGTTATGGTGGCGACATTACCCGTAAACGAAAACTGCTGGAAAAACAGAAAGCTGGAAAAAAACGGATGAAAACGGTCGGTAATGTGGATATCCCGCAGACGGCATTTCTAGCGGTACTGAAATCGGAGCAATAGCAGGTTTGTCAGCTCTTTTTCTTGATAGCCTGAGGATTTCTGGTATCCTGTCCTCATAAAATATTTTACCATGTAACACACGGTTCTGAAACAGTTTCAGGCACCTTTCACCCATGGTCAATCTTAACAGGAGAATATCATGCGCTACGCCTTTCTGGCACTGGTTGCCATCTATCTGATCACTTTTTTCGGCTGTTCACCGGAAGACGAACAGAAGTCAAACCATAAACCGGCAGAGATCAGCCAGCAGCAGACAAAAGAGAAAGCCGCGGTACAGGAGCAGGCGGCAGAAAAGCAGGTTGTAAAACAGCTTGATAAAGCCGAGAAACAACTTGCCCAACAGCTTGCAGACCAGCAGCAGGCAGCTGCGGTAACACCGGCAGAGACTGAAGAACCTGCCGCTATGGCAGAAAAAAAGCAAAAAGAGGCGTTGGCAGACAAGGCATCCGCCAGGGAGACGCTTACCGAAGCCATCGACCAGATGGAGAGTGCGACCCGTGAATTGCTGCAGTTCACCGGCGTTCTGGTTGCGGAAAATCGCCGGCTGAAGGAGATTATCGCTGCTCAGGCAGAAAGCCCTGCCAGCAAGGAAAAAAGTACGAAGGAGCAGCAACCGGATTCGGTACAACCAGCAGAACCGATAGAGCAGTCTGCGGCCCAGGAGCTGAAAGAGGCACTCAACAAGGCGGGAGACTCCGCGCAAAAACTCACCTCCGAAATGAGCGGCAAGGCAAAGGATGTGATTGCCGAACAGTCGAAAAAGGCAAAAAAAGCGGCCATTGACTTTACCGAAAAAGCAGTCAACGCCACCAGTACGGCCCTTGATAACGCCAAGGCGGTAGTTAACGAAACGGGCGAAGCTATCAACAAGAAACTCAGCCCGGAAAAAGAGGCCGCAGAGTAGCTGTTGTCGCCGGCAAACAGATTTTTTCCGCCTGCAGAACCAATCATTGACTGCCGGCAGTTTTCAATACGATAAAAAGGAGAAAAAATGACAAATAATGTTGTAATCACACTGGCATGCGGCACGGATAATCCCAATCGGGCAACCCGCGCCATTCACCTGGCAACCGTCGCCGAACAAGAGGGGAAAAAGGTAACCCTCTTTCTGCTCGATGATGCCGTCTGGCTGGCGAAAAAAGATATTCTTACCCATGTCAAGGCCGTTACCGGAGACAGCGCCGATGATCTTATGACTCATCTGCAGGCAAAAGGGGTCACAGTTATCGCCTGTACTCCTTGCGCAAAAGCACGCGGCATTGGGGAAGAAGATCTTATCGAAGGTGCCCGTTTCGGTACCGCCGTTGAGTTGATCAATCTCTGCTGCGATGCGGCAACGATCTCACTGTAACGAACGGTCATGGTTTTATCTCCAATAAGGGTCGGATGAACCGTAAACAGCCTGTTATGAGGCTCCTGCTTGTTTCAGATACGGTCGATTCCGACCTTGTTGTCCGGGGACACAGTTACCACAACCGGGTTGATGCGATTATCGCCTGCGGCGACCTGCCCCCGGAATATTTAATCCGCCTGCGTAACCTCTATGACGCACCGCTCTACTATGTTCTTGGTAATCACGATATCCGCCATCAACAGACGCCGCCGGTTGGCTGTATCCCCCTCGACCGGCGGATGATGCGGCTGGGTCCGTACCGTATTGTTGGCTTCTCCGGCTGCCGGTGGTATAATGGGGGCGTTTATCAATACACCGAAAAAGAGATGCGCCATGCGGTAAAAAAGATGCGTCTCTCTTTCTGGTACAGGGGCAAACCCGATATTGTGGTAACGCACGCCCCACCCCGCCTCCTTGGCGACCAGGAAGATCTGCCGCACCGTGGCTTCCGCGTTTTCCGCTGGCTGGTTGACAGGTACAGCCCGCGCTACTTTCTCCATGGCCATATCCATCGTCATTTTAGCGATGATAGCGAGCGGGTGATTGTGCATAAAGAGACCACCATCGTCAACTGTTTTGGTTCCTATGTTCTTGAAATCTGACTTTACAACGACAATAAAAAAACTCTTTTCCCCGTCACCGCCACAAGAGACTACTGCAAGTTTTAATCAGCGCCAGGAAAAAGAGAAGGCATATGAAGCAATAGAGCGAGGCACCACGCTTGTTCCTCTGGAGCGGATTGTCGGCAGTGTTGGCCGCTACCACGATTTTGACCATCAGTTCAAAACACCTCACCATGGCGGTAACCGCCGCAGCGAACGGCTGCAAGGTATTCTTGCGGCAATGAAAGCGGGCAGAGTGCTACCGCCGATTGCACTGTATCAAATCAAGGACGACTACTATATCCTCGATGGTCACCACCGTTTTCAGGCAGCAAAAGAGCTTGGCTACAAGGAGATCCGTTCGAGGATTGTCGAGTTGCTGCCGTCAGATAACAGTCTGGAGAGCATTCTTTACCGGGAGAAGACGGAGTTTAAGGATAAATACAACCTGCCCAGCGCAATCCACCTCACCGAACCCGGTCAGTTTGCCCGGCTCGACTGGCAGATTGCCGAACACCACAACTATCTCAAGAAAAACGAAGACCCGGAGACGACCTTTACCGCCGCGGCGCGCGACTGGTATCAGACCATCTATCTTCCGCTGTTTCAGCTTATTGAAAAGAGCGGCCTGCTGGACGCCTTTTGCGGGCGGACTGCCGGAGATCTCTACCTCTATATCTCGATGCACCAGTGGCAGCAGGGGAAAAAGAGAAAATATGGCATCAAATTCGATAAACTTATTCCGCCAGATATGGAGACGTTTCGCATGAACATGATGGAGCGGGAAACCAACTACCCGGAAATGCAGCGGGAAATTACCGTTTTCATGCTGCTCAATATTGAGGGCAAGGCCGAAGACGCCATCCTCGAAAAGATGAAGGCACTCCCGGAAATTCGGGAGATCCATACGGTACACGGCACCTTTGATCTGCTGATAAAGATTACCCTGCACCGGGATCTGCTCTCTTCTGACGCGGAGCTGATCTCACACTTTACCCAGGAGACAATCCGTCAGTGGAAAGGGGTTATTTCCACCCATACCCTTATTCCGGGAATGTCTATTCATAAAGAGAAAGGGTAGCATTTTCAACAGGCAGACGATGGCGTAAAAAAGAAATTTCCTCTGGAAAAAATTCCGTTGCGTGCTATACTCCTCCCCATGAAAAAGACAAGTAAACGAACCAAATTTATTTTTGTTACCGGCGGCGTCCTCTCCTCTCTGGGTAAAGGTCTTGCCGCGGCAGCGATGGGTGCCCTGCTTGAGAGCAGGGGCCTGACCGTTACCTTTCAGAAACTTGACCCCTATATCAATGTTGATCCGGGAACTATGAACCCTTTTCAGCATGGCGAGGTTTATGTGACTGATGACGGAGCGGAAACCGATCTTGATATGGGCCATTACGAGCGTTATACCAACGCGGTGATGGCGCAGAAAAATAACTATACCTCCGGCAGGATCTACTACTCTGTGATCTCCAAGGAGAGACGGGGCGAGTATCTCGGCGGCACGGTACAGGTCATCCCCCATATTACCGATGAGATAAAAGCGGCTGTTATGCAGCTTGATGGCAGCGTTGATGTGGCCATTATCGAAATTGGTGGCACTATCGGTGATATTGAAGGGCTGCCCTTTATTGAGGCGATCCGTCAGCTGCGCAACGATCTGGGCCGGGAATATACCCTCTTTATCCATCTCACTCTGGTGCCCTATATTAAAACTGCGGGCGAGGTAAAGACAAAGCCGACCCAGCACTCGGTACGCGAGTTGCGGGCCAGCGGCATCCAGCCGGATATTCTGGTCTGCCGCTCGGAAGTCCCTCTTGATGACGCCCTCAAGGACAAGATCGGCCTGTTCTGCAACCTGCCAAAGGAGCAGGTTATCTCTGCGGTGGACGTCAAGAGCATCTATGAACTGCCCCTCTTTCTGCATAAGGAAAGGCTTGATGACAAGGCGCTGGAACTGCTCGGTATCTGGACAGGCAAGCCCAATATTGAACCCTGGGAGAGACTTGTCCACAATATCAAGCATCCGACAAGTGAGGTGACCATTGCCGTTACCGGTAAATATGTGGATCTTACCGAATCCTATAAAAGCCTGCATGAGGCTCTGGTTCATGGCGGTATTGCCAGCGGTACCAGGGTGAATCTGCGCTATATCAGTGCTGAGGATCTGGAGTCAAAGAATGTGGCCAATCTGCTTGATGACTGCGATGGCATCCTGGTGCCGGGAGGTTTTGGTCAACGGGGGGTTGAAGGCAAGATAAAGGCCATCCACTTTGCCCGCAAAAACAGGATTCCGTTTTTCGGCATCTGCCTTGGCATGCAGCTCGCCGTAGTCGAGTTTGCAAGGGACATGCTCAACCTGCCGAAGGCCAACTCGGTGGAGATGGACGTGGCCACTCCCGATCCGGTCATCTATCTGATTACTGAATGGTTCGATCATCGCGCAGGCGAAGTCCAGAAACGGGATGAGGAGTCCGACCTTGGCGGTACCCTGCGTCTGGGCGCTTACCCCTGTATCCTGAAAAAGGAGTCCAGGGCCTATGCCGCCTACCAGACAGCAGAGATCAGCGAGCGTCACCGCCACCGTTTCGAGTTTAACAACGATTACCGTCAGCGACTGGAAGAAAAGGGGCTGATTATCTCTGGCGTTTCTCCCGATAATACACTGGTGGAGATTGTTGAGCTGGGTGATCATCCCTGGTTTGTCGGCTGCCAGTTTCACCCGGAATTCAAGTCAAAGCCGATGCAGCCGCATCCGTTGTTTCGTGATTTTATTGCTGCCGCTCTGCAAAAAAAGGAAGAGGCAGGTAAGAAATAATGATTTCAGCCACTATTACCACCCCGATGGGAACGCCGATTTCTGTTGGCGATAACCAGCCGTTACTGCTGATTGGCGGCCCCTGTGCCCTCGAATCCAGAGAGCTGGCACTTATGGTTGCCGGCAGGATGAAAGAGATTACCGCCCGGCTTGGTCTCTCTTATGTCTTCAAGGCGAGCTTTGACAAGGCCAACCGCACCTCCATCACCTCCTATCGGGGGCCAGGTCTCAAGGCAGGGCTGCAGACCCTGGCTGAAATCAGAGAGGAGCTGCAGGTACCGGTTATCTCCGATATTCATGACTATACCCAGGCTGACGCGGCAGCAGAGGTGCTTGATATTATCCAGATCCCGGCCTTTCTCTGCCGGCAGACCGACCTGCTGGTCGCCGCTGCCAGAACTGGGAAAACGGTTAATGTAAAGAAAGGACAGTTTGTGTCGCCATGGGATATGGTCAATGTGGTCAACAAGCTGAAGGAAGCAGGTGCCTCGTCACTGATGCTGGTTGAACGCGGCGCCAGCTTCGGCTATAACAATCTGGTGGTTGATATGCGCTCGCTGCCGGTTATGCGCGGGCTTGGCTATCCTGTGATTTTTGATGCAACCCACTCAGTACAGCTACCCGGCGGCGCTGGCGGTGCCTCTGCAGGGCAACGGGAGTTTATTGCGCCGCTGGCAAGGGCTGCAGTCGCCGCAGGTGTTGACGGCGTATTTATGGAGATACACCCTGAACCGGACAAGGCGCTCTGCGATGGCCCGAACTCCATACCACTGGATGCCGTTGAACCGCTGCTGGAAAAACTTGTTGCCATCCGCAATGCGCTACAATAACAATGAAATACCCTTCTCAACTCCTGCAGCAGGCGGAAAGGATCAAGCTGGTACTGCTTGATGTCGACGGCGTGCTTACCGATGGGACCCTGCTCTATACGGACACAGTGTCCGAATCCAAATCCTTTCATACCCAGGACGGTTTTGGCCTGCGGCTGCTGAAAGAGGCAGGCATAAAGACCGGTATCATCACTGCCAGACAATCCGCGGTGGTCGCAAGGCGGGCTGAAGAGCTGCGGCTGGACTATATCTATCAAGGCGCCAGAAAAAAGCTGGCGGCCTGTGAAGAGATTGCCGCCGACAGTAAAATTGGTATGGAACAGATTGCCTATATGGGTGATGACTGGCTGGATCTCATTCTTTTCTCCCGTGTCGGCCTTGCCGTAAGCCCCGCCAATGGTGCTAAAGAGGTGCAGACGGCAGCACATTTCATTACCCCCCGGATGGGCGGAGCTGGTGCGGTACGGGATCTCTGTGATCTGCTTCTTGCTGCCAGAGGGGTAACCCACAACCTGTTACAGCGTTATCGGGGGTAAGTTGATGCACAAACGGCACACCTTTCTCTACACCCTGCAGTTTCGACGAAACGCGATCTGGTTGATCCCCCTTCTGTTACTACTCACCTCTCCCCTCTGGTCGATCCCGGTGGGTAATTTTCTGGCACCAAGGGGGGAAGAACCGCACACCGTATCGCAGAAAGAGAGGAATTTTAATCTGCAGGGAGTCAAGATCACCCTCAATCGCAACGGCATGAAAACAGCGCTTATCATCTCTTCAGACGCCCGTACAGCCAAAGCAGATACCCTGATAATGACAGACGTTACCGCAGATCTCTACGATGAGGACGGCAAGGTTACAAAAATCCGGGCAAAAGAGGGAGAATATAATACTAAAAATGAACAACTTACACTGAAAAAGGATATCGTTATCAATAAGGCCGCTGATCAACAGGTTCTCTATACCCAGCTCCTCTATTTCGATAACAGAAACCAGACCCTGCAATGCCCCGGTGCCACCCGGATAACGGCCAAGGGGGCAGACCTTAGCGGTGGCAGTTTCAGCTACGATATCAAGTCAGCGACATATACCCTTGGTAAACCGGTACAGTGTGAATTTACCGAGTTTACATCTAACCATTGACAGCCCCTGCTGAAGTTGCCGTTACTCCCTGATTCTGCCATTCTCCATGGTATAGATACGGCTGACAACTTCTGTCAGAAACTGGTACTGATGGGAGACCACCAGTATCGTCCCGGTAAAATCGTTGAGAATTGCCGTTATCCGGGCCACTGTCTGCGGGTCAAGCCCGGTGGTGGGTTCATCCAGCAGTAGCAGTTCCGGCTCCATCACCAGTATGGTGGCCAGTGATACCAGCTTTTTCTCGCCTCCGGAAAGTTTAAAGGTTACCCGTTCTGCAAGCCCTGCAAGACCAAGAGTTGCAAGCATTGCAAGCGATCTCTCTTTCGCCTCTTTTGGCGAAAACCCCAGATTAAGCAGTCCGAACGCCACATCTTCAATAACCGTTGGAGAAAAAAGCTGATCATCGGCATGCTGGAAAAGAAAGCCGACTCTTTTACGGATCGCCCGCAGATCTTGTTTACGCCCAACCCTTTTACCAAAGAGAGAGATATCCCCCTGCTCATAAGAGAGCAACCCGATAACGAGATGAAGCAGGGTTGATTTACCGCTGCCGTTGGCCCCGATCAGGCCAATCCTCTCCCCGGTGGCAACAGAGAGCGTGAGATTATTTAACAGGGGTTCTTCTTCTTTGCCATAGCTGAAAGTAAGCCCGGAAATATCCAGCAGAGACATCTTGTTCATCTTTTCCTCATCATACATTCCACTGCAGCCAGCCAAGCAGCAGCAGAACCAGCGCCATAACAGCGGCAGCGATCCATTCCAGCCGACAAAAACGAAACTCATGCAGGGAATGGAAACGGCCACTAAAACCACGGCAGAGCATCGCCTGATACACCCTTTCACCACGCAACGATGTCTTGACCAGCAGCATACCGAACAGATAGGCGTAGGTCTTATAGGCATGGAGGCTGGTTCCTGCGGAAAAGCATCTTGTCTTTGCCGCATTGGCAAGTTTTTTATACTCCGTCTCAAGGACAAAGACATAACGATAGGCGATCATCAGCAGATAGACAAATTTGTCCGGTATCCGCAAGGCGGAAAGCGCGTGACCGATAACGGAAAAACCGGAGGTTGCTATCAACGCGAGAAAGACGAGCAGAATCGCATTGGACTTCAGCGTGATATGCAGGGCAAGCAACAGTCCGGGCATGCCCAGAAGCAGCAGATCAGGGGTTGCCTCTCTGGTAAAAGTCAACGGTATAAACACCCAGAAAAACAGATTGAAGAGATTAATAACCCGCAGACGCTTCAACACCTCCCTGCCGGGGAGTTGTGCCAAGGCAACCAGACAGACGGCACAGCCCAGGCCGCAGCAGAGGACAACCGTTTTCTGCGACAACGCGATAAAAAAAGAGAAAAGAGTGGCGAAAACAATTTTCAGCCGGGCATCAAGCAGGTGACAGCAGGAACTGCCCACGACAAAAGTCTCATCAAGCATCTGCGCCACCCATCCCTACCACCCTTCTTCGCTGCCATTTTTTGCCAGAAAACCGAAACTGGACGTTGCGGCAAGCAGGGCGTGTGGCTGCACCTTATGCAGAAAAAAGACAGAAAACATAGTGATACACCCTTCGACTGCCATTATCGGCAGATGCGCCGCCAGAATCAGCCAGGCAGCATCGACAAAACTCTCCTCGGTAAACCAGAGAGAGAACGCGACCAGTACCCCGGATAATCCAACCGAAAAAAAACCGCAGCAAAAAGCGGCAGCCAGAGCCCCGGCACGCAGCTCTTTACCGCCAATAAAGCGGCTGCAGAAAAAAGCGCATAGCACTGCAGGAGCGGCCATAATAAAGGTATTTACCCCCAATACCGTCAACCCGCCAAACTGAAAGAGCACCGCCTGCAACAACAGCCCGACAAAAATAGCGGGAAATGCCGCCCATCCCAGCAGAAGCCCCACCAGTCCGTTGAGCAACAGATGCACACTTGCCGGACCGATGGCAACATGCACCAGCGACGCGGTAAAAAAAGCGGCGGAAAGCAGTCCAACCTGAGCGATATGATCATACTCGATTTTCTTTAAGCCAATGGCGATACCGGCAAGGCTCAACGCGCCGCCTGAAAACAGGACTGGCGCGGAAAGGATACCCTCGGATATATGCATACTTTTTTCTGTTATATAGTTTCTTCGATTTTGCTGTGAATCCTGCGAACCCAACTGTTAATCTCACACCTGCACATGTTCTACCCTGGCATCTATCGTTGGATATATTATAATAGTAAGAAATGACCCCATAAAAAATATGGAATCAGCTCAGGAGAAAGATACCAGATTTACCAATTAAAGAAAGAGTTTTACATACAATCCAGACTTTTACGCCGGCGAGTCGCAACCAGAAAAATACAGAGGCAAAAAACGATAACCACGTCGGCAATATTTCACTCCCTATGACAGTGAAATGGTTATCAACCCGTAATTCCTTGTAAAAAAGAGTTTGCTGGTTATTGCACGGAAAATATCAGGATCATGCCGGTATGGCTTTAACCTGACAAAGGAGAAGACGTTCAAGCAGAAGCGTATCTGTTTTTTACTCCTTATATCATGTTCATCAGGTAAACAGTACTTTTCCGTAACACCAGGCAAGACAGAACTTGCATAGTTGCTGCCTGAAACCTGCTTAATCTTTTACCGGTCGTCATGAAAATCTCATCTTTTTTTTCGCGCCTTGCAAGCTGTCTCCGTTCAGGGAGACACTCTCCGGACACTGCGCCCGTCACCGTTTTGCGGCAGGATCAATCCCCCTACCATGCAATACTGCAACACCTGCCGCAGGAGATGCACTCCCAGTTTAAAATCTGTATGAGCTCCACAGAGACAGGGTTCTGGGACACGACTATCTCCCCGGAACGGACCCTGGATACCAGCGGGAAAATACACTTCTCTCCTGTCGCTCTTCGTTTGCTGGGCTATCCACAGGGTTCAACAAACACTTTTACTATCGGCCAATGGTTTGAGCGTATTCATGTAAAGGATTTAGCTGAGATAAAAAATAAACTGAATGAATATCTCCGGGAAAAAGAGCGGTCGCGGCACGAGCTGGTTCTGGAGTTCCGTCTGAAACAGGACAAGCTCTGCTGGCTTCGCCTTGTGGTTACACTCTTTACCAGGGAAGAACACGGATTTTGTCTCGGCGGTGTTATACGGGATATAACGAAAACACACTTTATCTATAATGAACTGGAACACCAGCTCGCCTTTCAAAGAGAGCTGCTGGAGATTCTCCCCAATCCCGTTTTTATTAAAAACAGAGAAGCCCGTTTTGTCGCCTTTAACCTTGCCTATGAAAAAACCTTTGGCATCTCCCGCGAAAAATTTATTGGCAAGAGTGTTATGGATCTGGAGTTCCTTACCATTGAAGAGAGGATTGCCTACCAGAAAGAGGATACCTATCTGATAGGAACCGGTTTGACTTCATGCTACGAGACTGACTTTCGATTTTCCGATGGCGAAATCCACCACTGCCTCTACTGGAGTAAAGGTTTTCATATTGAGGAGAAAAAACTGGGCGGCTTAATTGGATTAATTGTTGATATTACCGAGCAGAAAGAGACCGAACGGAATCTGACCCAGAAGATCAGACAGCTTAATGCCGACAAGATACGAATTGAGAAAATGAGTCGTGTCGACAGCTTGACGGGGCTGGCCAACAGACGGGAGTTTATGGCGCAGCTGCAGCGCAGCATTGTTCAGGCCAATCGATATGAGAATAACATTTTCAGCCTGATCATGATTGATCTTGATGATTTTAAAAAAATCAACGATACTCATGGTCATGCTGCAGGCGACAGGGTACTCCAGCAACTTGCCGGAACTATTTCACAGATCTGCCGCGAAGGTGATACTGCCGCCCGGATGGGAGGGGAAGAGTTCTTTATTATTCTGCCGATGACATCAAAAGATGGCGCTCTTGCTATTGCAAAGCGTATCCGCAATACTATCAGAAACAACTCGACACCCCTCCCTTTTACCGCGAGTATTGGTGTTGTCGAGTACAACAGAAAAGAAGACGCCCTCCACCTGCTCAGACGAGTCGACAAAGCGATGTATGATGCCAAAAAGGCGAGAAAGGATTGCGTACGTTTCCGCGCAGGAAGTGATTTTACAGCAAAGGATTATGAACAGACGTAACCTCAGTATGCTGGTGGATTTCTACCAGTTTTCAATGGCACATGGTTATTTCAAAAACGGTTTTCGCAACAAGACTGTCTATTTTGACATGTTCTTTCGCCAGGTGCCTGATAACGGCGGCTATGCCATTGTCGCAGGGCTTGAACAGTTTATTGATTTTATAGAAGATCTCCATTTTGAAGAAGAAGATCTCGAACTGCTCTACAGCAAGGGAGTCACCGACGCCGATTTTCTCGACTACCTGCGGCATTTCCGCTTTCGCGGGGATATCTACGCAATGCCGGAAGGGACCGTGGCTTTCCCTCATGAACCGGTAGTGACGGTATGCGCGCCGGTCATCGACGCCCAGCTGATTGAAACCATGCTGCTGCTCACCCTTAACCATCAGTCTCTTATCGCGACCAAGGCCAGCAGAATTGTCCGGGCGGCACAGGGACGGGCGGTAATGGAGTTTGGCGCCCGCCGCGCCCAGGGGGCTGATGCGGCTCTTTATGGTGCCAGGGCCGCATATATCGGTGGCGCAATGGGGACATCGACAGTTCTTGCCGAAAAGATGTTTGGCGTTCCCTCACTCGGCACCATGGCGCATAGCTGGGTGCAACTTGCCGATTCGGAATATCAGGCATTTTGCGCCTACGCAAAACTCTATCCCGAAAACTGTGTACTGCTGGTGGATACTTATGACACCCTGCTCTCCGGTGTGCCAAACGCGATAAAGGTATTTAACGACATTCTTTTACCGATGGGCTGCCGTCCCAAAGGGATCCGGCTTGATAGCGGCGACCTCTCCTATCTGTCAAAAGCGGCTCGCAGAATGCTTGATAAGGCAGGGTTTGAAGATTGCAGGATTATCGCCTCCAACAGTTTAAACGAAACAGTGATCCTGTCACTTATTCAGCAGGGCGCGAAAATAGATATTTTCGGCGTTGGCGAAAATCTTATCACCTCCATGTCCTCGCCGGTCTTCGGCGGAGTCTATAAACTCGCGGGTATCAGGGAAGGTGACAAGATCATTCCGAGGATAAAGATCAGCAACGATATTGCCAAGATCACCAACCCGTCATTCAAAAAAACTGTCCGTTTCTACGACTGTACCAGCAGGGAAGCCATCGCCGATCTGATTATGTTAAAAGACGAGGAGATTACAACAGAAAAACCATATACCATATTCCACCCCCAATATCCGTGGAAAACGAAAGTTGTTGATAACTTCACGATAAAAGAGCTGCAGGTGCCAATATTTATCAATGGTTCTCTGGTCTATACCCGACCGAAAATTGAGGAGATTCGCCAGCATACCGCTGCCGAAATAGCCTCTCTTCCTGAAGAGATCTGCCGCCTGATCAACCCCCATATCCATATTGTCGATCTGTCAAAAAAACTGTGGGATATGAAGATGGAGCTGCTGAATGCAAAGAAATTCGTATAATTCACATCATATGGCAGATAAAAGAAAAGGTATTCCGAAAAGTGCTTGAATCCAGTTTCCGGCAGAGTAAGATAGGAAAAATTTTTTTTCCGGCAAACAGTAAGACCTGCAAGAAGCAGCAACGATTGTTCTGATATCGAACTCACCAGAAACCTTCATGAATACAGTAAAAAATACTTGTCAACACAACCTCTTTCTCTTCGTCGCCCTACTTTTTCTCCTCATCTTTCCGGAGAAATCTGTTGCCGCCGACACCTTCCGGCAGTGGCTTGCAGATTTTTATCCAAAGGCGGCAGAGGCGGGAATAAGTCGCACTACCTGGGACACCGCTTTCTCCGGCATCTCCTCTGCCGATACGGTTGTCCTTGAGCGTGCCGCCTTTCAACCGGAATTCAAAACCAGGATCTGGGACTACCTCGACAGCCGGGCCAATACCGTCAAGGCTGCTGAGGGTAAACGGCAGTGGCAGCAGCATCGTGCCACCCTTGATGCCGTGAGTCGCCGCTTCGGGGTTGATTCTGCCTTCCTCCTTGCCATCTGGTCGATGGAGAGCAACTACGGCGCCGCGCTGCAGCAGCGCTCACGACTTCACTATATCCCGCAGGCCCTGGCAACAATGGCATGGAAAGATAAAAAACGACGGAAATATGCCACGAATCAACTTATCGCCGCCCTGAAAATTCTCCAGGCAGGAGATATCAGCCGCAGTAACTTTACCGGTTCCTGGGCCGGTGCCATGGGACATACCCAGTTTATCCCCACAAGCTATCTCGCCTATGCAGTGGATATGAATGGTGATGGCCGCCGGGATATCTGGAACACCATCCCCGACGCCCTTGCCACCGCAGCCAATCTATTGCAGAAAAACAGATGGCGCAGTGGTCATCCCTGGGGCTTTGAGGTTATTACTGACGGTGGGCAGAAGATACTGAAAAAATATGCGGGGCAGACAAAGACCCTCGACCGCTGGGCAGCACTGGGTTTCCACCGTCCGGACGGCAGACCTTTTTCCTTCAAGCAGGATCGGGCCGAATTGAAACTGCCGGCAGGAACCGGAGGGCCCGCCTTTCTGCTGATGAAAAACTTCTTTGTTATCAAGCGCTATAATAACGCCGATGCCTATGCCCTTGGTGTCTGCCTGCTGGCAGATATTATCCGTGATCGTCCGGGACTTGCCAGCCGATGGCCGCGCCCGGCGGGCGCTCTTGGTTTTCAGCAGAAAATGGAGTTACAGCGGCTTATGGCCAGGATCGGAATCTATAGCGGCAGCATTGACGGCGCTATCGGATCCGGCAGCCGTGCCGCCATCAGCAATTTTCAGCGACAACAGGGACTGAAAGTAACCGGCAAGGCGGATCAGACCCTTCTTGAGCAGTTAAAACGCGCGGTAAACAGCACTCAGGGAGGTGAATAATGGGGGCAGCAGCGAATTTTGCAGCGCAATGGGGAACACCAAAATGGAAGGTGAAGGTGCTGCACTGCGGTATTCACAAAGGCAGTGCGCAGGAGATAGCGCTGCTGCTGCGTCAGTTTCCCGGCAGTCGTCCCCAGTGGGGAGAATGTCTCTTCGACTTTGATGTTCATTGCCAGGAGTATGACTGGCTGGTGGTATACCACGATCTGCCCAGATGCTCCGATGGCAGGCATCCGGGCTTTGAACGACTGGCCTGCGCAGCAGAACGCACCATGCTGGTCACTCTGGAGCCATCTTCCATCACTGTCTATGGCAGCGCCTGGCTGCGTCAGTTCGGCACCGTCCTCACCTTTCAGGAGCCATGGGCACTGCGTCATCCCAATGTCATCCGGCACCACCCGGGGCTTACCTGGTATTACGGCATGCCGGTCGATGGTGACTGTTTCCGCACATGGGATGAGATGTATGAGATGGAGGTACCGGAGAAACCGAAACTGATCTCCACTGTCTGCTCGGACCGCTCTTCCGGCGGCACCACTTTCCACGCCGCGCGAACCAGCTTTACCTGGCAGCTCAAAGAGGAGATGGACTGCCTTGATATCTATGGTCATGGCGTCAATCCGATGAATGACAAGGCAGAAGCCCTTGATCCTTACCGCTATCATATCGCGGTCGAGAACCACCAGGCTCCTACCCACCTCACCGAAAAGCTACCGGATGCCTTTCTCGGTTTCACGCTGCCATTTTATTTCGGCGATCCGGAGGCCGCTGCCATCTTCCCGGAGGAGAGTTTTATTCCGATCAACATCTCTGATTTCAGCCGCTCCCGTGATATTATCCGCAGTGTTCTCGACGGCAATGAGTGGCATGACCGCCTGCCCTGGATAAAAGAGGCACGGCGACGGGTGCTGGAAGAGGAGAATCTCTTTGCGCTTGTAGCACGTTTTATCAGCGAACAGGAACAGGGAGCTGGCCAGCAGACAAAAGGAGCTGTCCTTTGCAACAGATCAGTTTTCCGTAGAAAGCATCCTTTTTCTGCCGTCAGTGACGGACTTGAACGGGCGGGAATCAGCGCCTGGCACTGGTGGCAGCATCATCACTGATGGAAGGCAGGTTGAGGCCTACCGTAACGGCAGTGTCTCCACCGCATCGATAACCTCCGCGACCGACAGCCGGGTTAAAGGATCCCGCTGCAGTATGGTCAGGCGGCTGAGGGTCAAACCGGTAGACTGCGGTGCAACGTGACCACCAAAGAGGGCAATGCCACTGGCACCGACACCTGCGGCGATATGGGTCGGGCCGGTATCGTTACCAACAATAAAGGTGGCATGGCGAAGGAAGCCGGCAAGGAAAAAATAGTCATACCAGCCTTTCCCTTCCTGGGGAACCAGCATCTTCGCCGGCAACGTCCGGCACAGTTCAAGCTCATCGGGACCGGGAACGGTAAACGGGATAATGCCTCGTTCCATCAGTTTTTCCGCCAGCTCTGCATAATACGGCCAACGTTTCTCTGGATGGGCGGCAGAAGCTCCGGGAATAAGCAGGGCGCAGTTACAGCTAGCCAGTCCTTCATTGGCAACAATTTGCTCCACTTCTTCCGCCATCCAGCCGACATCAGGCTTCAGAGTATGGTCGGCGGTGATTCCGGCAGCGGTAAACATGGCATGGAAATGCTCCAGTGCCGAGGTGTTCTCTCCCATATGCCGGTGGAAGCCGACACAACCGGAAGCGTTGCCAAACCACTGTCTGCCGGGATACAGCCAGCGGTAGTAAAAACAGGTCCGCCCCACCTGCTGCAGGTCATACACCATTGAGAAACGGCGGCGGTGAAAGAAATTGCGCAACCGCCACATCGCAACAAGATTCCAGCGCGACGGACGATTATCACAGACCACCTCATCCACCCATGGGCAACGTTCCATGATACTGCGAAACCGTGGCATGGTAAGGACAGTGATCTTCTCCTGCGGGTGATGCAGGCGGATGTCGTGGATCGCACCCTCCGCCTGAACCACATCACCAAGGGCACTCAGTTTGATAATCAGAATGCTCACTGCTAGTACTCCTCATAGCTCTTCTCCTCCACCAGTTCGGAACCAAGCAAGGTATTGATACGGTACTTCAGCTGCGAGCGGCGATCGTTGGTGCGGTAGACACTGCGGGCCAGTTCAATAAAATGCTGGCCAAAGTTTTTCTCTTTCTCACACAGACGGATTTCATCCTCAATTTCCCACAACACCTCGTTCACCTCTTTCAATTCGGCACGCAGGGCGTCAAGCTCGACGGAAACAGGAATCTTCTCCTGAAGCACCGCATCAAGCACCGCAAATTCCCGCTCAATATTGACGAGTTTTTCCGCACTGGTGATGCGCTCTTTCTTTATCAGCAGAATGGAGAGCTTGTCAAGCAGCTCCCCTTCAGAAACGGGAACGGACAGAGCCATAAGAGACCTCTTTTACAGGATTTATGAAAAAGGGTAATTTTCAGTGGAACCTACCATATCAACAGAAAAGCGACAACTGATGAAAAAACGTCTTACTCTTCAGACAGGATTATATGGGTACTATCATCTATCCAGGCATTTTTCCTGATCGGTTGTTGATGGAACCGCATTCGGCAGCATAATCTGCACCCTGAAACCCCGCCTGCCATCGCTACGGTTACCGGCGGAAATTTCTCCTCCCAGCCGTTCCACAAGAAGCTGGCAGACAAAAAGTCCCAGGCCACTGCCTTTGCCACTCTCTTTAGTGGTAAAAAATGGTTCAAAAAGCCGCTGCTCAACTTCAGGACTGACACCTGTGCCGTTATCCTGTACCCAGATACCAAGCTCATTACTCTCTTCGACAAGACGGAGAGCGACCACAATCTTTTTCGATTCCTGTTCACAATCACAAAGGCTCGCCGCCGCATTTAACAACAGATTTAACACCACCTGCCGTATAATATCCGGGCTGATATATATCAGCAGATTTTCCTGTTCTATATCAAGAGCTATCTCACATCTGCGTACCGCCTCATGCATGGAGGCAAGCTCGATGCACTCCTGAAAAAACCGGGAGGCCGGGATATTCTCAAAATTCGGCCGCTCTGTACGGGAGAACTGCAGCAGTTCACGAACAAGCCGCCCGACTCTCTCCAGTTCACTTCTTGAGATATCTGTATATTCCCTACGCTCTTCTTCGTTAAGATCGTCAAGCTGCAACAGATCAAGATAACCGGAGATAGTCGCCAGTGGATTGCCAATCTCATGGGCAAGTCCGGCGGAGAGCTGACCAACAGTTGCCAGTTTTTCCGAGCGTACCAGCTGCTTTCTGCTGGCAACCAGTTCACTGTTCACCTGCTCAAGTTCAGTAACCTGCCGCTGTAAGCGCTCCCTGTCGGAATCAATACGCTCAAGCATCTGGCGCAGGGTATGGGCCAGTGCATAAAAAGGTTCCCGCATGCGCAAGCGAAAACCCGCATGCGCAAAATCGTCATCCTGATACCGCTCACCCAGCTCGCTCAATTTCTGCAACGGTCGGATAAAGGCCTTGTCAATACGAAAAAACAGTATCACCGCCACAACAAGACTGTTTACGATAAGAAAGGCAACGGCAACACGCCAATGTCTACGATATCTTTCTGCCAGGCCGAAAGATATCTCATCTTTTTTATTCTCCGCCATAACAGCGGAAAACGCAACTCTCTCCTCTTCATGCCTGGTCAGGGAGAACAGCACAAAGCTCTGCACCATCAGCACCAGCAAAAGAAAAATGACCAGTATGCAAAAAAGCCGAACGCGTATCCCCAGATATCCCTTCATTATACTCTCCAGAAAATCTGCTGTTTATTTTGGGGGTAGCCATTGCCAATAAACAACAAAAGCCATTTCCTGTTACAGAAATGGCCGTTGTCTCGCAAAAAAATCTTCTCTAAAACGGGACATCATCTCCCGTTCCCATATCGCCGCCGGAACCGGTATCAAAACCACCGCTGCCCATTGCGCCACCGGCAGAACCAAAGGGGTCATCCGGCGGTGGCGGTTCCTGAAAACCTCCTGCCGAACTGCTGCCCTTCGGGGTAAGGCTTTGCAGATTTTCAGCGATAACTTCTGTGGTATAGCGATCCTGCCCATTCTGGTCTGTCCATTTTCTGGTCTGCAGCCGCCCTTCCACATAAATCTTGTGTCCTTTTGACAGATAGTTTCCGCAAAATTCCGCCGTTTTTGCCCAGGCAATGACCCGATGCCACTCAGTCTCATCTATATAGTTGCCATCCTGATCTTTTCTGCGGCGGCTGGTTGCCATATTCAGAGTCGCAACTGCTGTACCGCTCTGGGTATAACGCAGTTCCGGATCACGGCCAAGATTGCCGATAAGAATAACCTTGTTTATCATTAGTCTCTCCTGTAAAATTTCTCTTTACAATCGTAATCAACAATGAGTTCTGCTGTAAAGAATTTACTATGACCCAACTTCCGCGAAAGAACAAGTAAAAAAGTAATGCCACTCACCAGCAACAGCTCCGCAGGCAGCTGCAAGCAAGGCCAGGAACTATCCGCCATTTACCGAGCGGTCAAGCATCAGCGGTAATCCGCCTTTCTCGTCCGGGGCAAAACCCATCACCTCCTGCCATATCTCATCGCTCTCCATACAGAAATAGATACAGGTTCTGGCAGCCGCCTTCTGTTTCAGTTCATGATAAATATACCTATACAATTCCACCCGGTTTTTACGAAAATATCTCGACTTTCCATCGAGGCCGTCAACAAATTCATGGTAGTAGATACGGGAGTGGGGAAAACGCCGGATACCGATCTCTTTCAGCTGCGGTATATAGCGCAAGGCACCCAGAGATATCCAGGCAATCGCCTCTGCCGGCACCATCGAATAGAGTCGGCGGATGGTCTCGCCATAGCCCTCCTGCCAGCCAGTATAATCAATTATCGGATCAAAGTGAAAAGCGAGCTGATAGCCCCAGTCGGCGCATTGGGCTGCCGCCGCGAGACGTTGATCAAGGGTTGCGGAACGGATCTCCTCACTTTTCATAATCGCCGGGCTGTTCAGCGACCAGGCAACAACGGTACGTCCCCGGTGGTCAAGATGGCGCAG
>PDWI01002296.1_pt1 | contig 28962 bp, 22 predicted proteins | sample 1430891 | NCBI WGS metagenome assembly PDWI01 (sample SAMN01162508, study PRJNA174530) | Oral metagenome, whole genome shotgun sequencing project. | biome: Marine environment; feature: Marine mammal; material: Swab sample of the gingival sulcus; isolation source: swab sample of gingival sulcus... | reverse complement strand
TAAATTATTTTCACGAAACATCGTGTTTCGATTTTGTTATAATAGAAATATCTACAAGTTTTGAACTTTAGTTCAAAACATTGCTTCTGTTTATTTTAACCGGACATCCTGTCCACACAAGACACCCCATATATAACTTGAGACGCTGATTAAGCTAATCGGAAAAAACAAAAGATTATGCGCGGGCATGGGATTAAAATTTATATAAATTAAATTTAGTTTTTTAAAAATTCGTATTCGTATATTTTAGGTTTAAGTTTGTCGGATAAAAAGTTTAGTTTGTTTTTTAATGTGGAGATTAATTTCATATAAGTTTCATCATCACTTTTAGAGTTCATTCTGCCTTTGTCGTTTTTGCCTTGAAAGTATTCTCTAATGTCATATAAACTTGCATTTGCGTTGGCATCCGGCTTGCTGTGATAGTATTTCCAAAGTTCTCTGCCCGCATCAAAAACATCTTTGGCTTCTTTTGAGAATTCTTTTTTTATGAATTGTGTTTTTTCATTGTAGAATAATTTGTTTTCATTTTGAATTTTAGCATTTATAAAGTCTGTCATAAAATGGCTTTCAAATCTATTTTGTGCATTTACTTCCTGTTCTACAAACGGTATCCAATGATTTATTCCAAATTGTGCTTGAATATTATTGTTAAAAAGAGTAAAGCATAAGCAGTCATTTTGAAATTCAATATCAGTTTTCCATTTATTGTTAGGAATAAGAAATTGATCTCTATCATTAATCCATGTTTGATTGAGAGATTTTCTTACTGAAAAATATATTGATACCGGAATAAGATTTTGACTGCTAATCCAGATACCACGAGGATTAGCCATTTGTGCTTTTTTGTTTATTATGTAAACTATACCATTTTGCTGAAAATCATTTCCGTTCGTACCGGCTAAAAAACCTATGAAAGATTTATTAACTTTAAATTTAGAAATCCATTTATTGATATAGTCATTTTTATTCACTGCATACAAACACTTAGTACCAATAAAATCACCTTGTTCATTGTAAATATCAGTTGATGTACTGCTAAAGGGTTGTTTTATTTGAGTGTTCCAAATTTTAAAACCGATTGGGAATTTGCCTTTTACATTGTCAAAAGTATAGGCAGGTGCAATGAACATTTTTTCTATTTTGGCACGGAAAAAGTTTCTTAATGAAATAAAAGCAGAGCCTTGTAATAATTTTAATTTAGAAAATTCTGCAATAATAGAATCAGGTATTTCAGCATATATTCTGATAAGAAATTGACCATAAACTTCTCTACCGGCGGTTCCCAGAATTTCATTGTATTTGGTATGTGTCTTAGATTGATTAACCCCTGTTTTTCCTTTTATTCCTATACTTGAAACTTCTGCATAAGGTGGGTTGATATATATAATAAGTTTTTTTCTTTTTTCAGGTGTGTTAATTATATCTTGCAAACTCTGTGGCAACTTATCAAAATCATCATTTAAAAAGTCAAATTGGAAAACATGATTTTTCAAAAGATTAGCACCGCTGTCAATTCTTTCATGCATTACATTTATATCGGCTTGGTCTAATGTGCTGGCATAAATATTGTATTTGTTGGTTAATCCTGCTAACAAATTTCCGGTTCCTGCGGCACAATCCCAAATATAATATTCATCTTGCCAATCTTCTCCTAAATAATCCGCCAGATATTTTTGTGAAAGCTCTACCCAAATTCTTGGTGTAAAAAAAGCTCCTTTTCTTTCTCTAATGTCTTGAGGAACGAGTAAATCTCTGCGCTCAATGATATAATCTTGAAATTCTTTTATGGGCGGTCGTTTGTATAATTTCCAAAATTGTGAATAGGCATCTGTGTTGCGAATGTTTATTCTGGCATCAAACATTTGTTTGATGTTTTCTTTGGCAATTTTATAGCCTTGATTGTAAAAGACAACAAATAAATTATCTCGTACAGTTAAATCATCTTCAATAGTCTGGGTACATTTATCGTCTACAAACAAATCAGCTAAATAAAAATCGCTATCTAATATATTGTTTTTTTTCAATTCTTCCCAGTCTACATCAATTATTGGTTTTATAAATTTAACCCAACGCAAGTAAATCGGAATAAAATTATTTTTATCTATTTTAATTTTGTTTTTTGTGGTAGCCTTCGCTACATTATTTTTTATAAAGGCTTTGAGTTCTTTTTCATCTTTTTGGTAATCAAAAATGTAAGTCTTGACTTTTAAAAGCGATTCTATTCGCTCTTTAATTAATTTAAATTCTTTAGTTTCATGATTACTTGGTTTTACATTCCAATTGAAGTCATTGTACAAAAATATGTCTTGTATATTAATGTAATCCACAAAAGCAATTTTTTTAAAGTCAAAAGCACCTAAAAATGCAGGCGGCAAAGTACTATCAAATGTTCGTGCCTTCCCAATTGTCAGAATAAGTTGTGCAAACATTACAGGAATATCAAAATTTCCTGTTTTGGCTTCTGCCCATAAAAGTGGGATACGCCCAAATAAGTTGTCTTGCTTTGGTAAAACCGTAAAGTCAATATTTCCTAAAATCTCGGTGGTATCAAATTGCTTAAACCAATCTTGACCAACTTTATTTTTAAGCTCTTCTTCTCTTATGTTGTTATACTTCATTATGTTGTTTGCCATTTTGAAGCGTAGCACTTCACTTAGACAATATCAATGGCCGACTACGCTTAAATAAATTAAATTTTCCAATTGCAGCACTTATTTCAGTTTGCTTTTTATTCTGTCTAAATTGTTTCGGTCAAAAATTACTTCGGCAAGTTTTTTCATATCACCGGCGAATACTCTGTCTTCAATAACTTTGTCGACATTTTCGCGGATTAATTTTTGCATTTCTGCAGTTCCTGCTCCAAGTGTTTTAATCTCTCGAAGATCGCAGGCTTGTGCGGCAACCATCCATTCTATCGCTATTACATTTCTGACATTTTTAACAATTTCGGCGAGTTTTCGTGCGGCTGTTGTTCCCATACTGACATGGTCTTCTTTGTTTGCAGATGATGTAATAGAGTCAACACTTGCAGGGTGTGCAAGAACTTTATTTTCGGAAACAAGACATGCGGCAGTATATTGCGGTATCATAAAGCCCGAGTTCACACCGCTTTTTTCGATTAAGAAAGCAGGAAGCCCGCCGTTTAATTGCGGGTTGACAAGTCGCTCTGTACGCCTTTCGGAAATATTTGCAAGTTCTGAAACGGCTATACCCAAGAAATCCATATTTAATGCAATGGGTTGTCCGTGAAAGTTCCCGCCTGAAATAACATCATTGTTATCGGGAAAAACTATCGGGTTATCGGTTACGGAGTTTATTTCAATTTCGATTACTTTCTTTACGTATTGTATGGAGTCATCACTTGCACCGTGTACTTGGGGAACACACCTGAGAGTGTACGGGTCTTGTACATCGTTCGGTCTTGTGTTTACAGATGAGCTTCCGGTCAACATTTTTAAAATAAATTCCGCTGTTTTAATTTGTCCTGGATGAGGGCGAACTGCATGTAAGCGAGGATCAAGTGCTGCTGTAATTCCTCTAAAAGCTTCAAAGGTTAGAGCGGCAGCCATGTTAGCCGCAGTCATAAGGTTTTCTGCATCGTAAACAGCTAAAGCTCCAAGAGCGGTCATAACTTGAGTGCCGTTTATAAGTGCAAGCCCGTCTTTTCCTGAAAGAACAACCGGTTTTATGTCGGCTTTTTTAAGAGCATCTTTACCTGACATCAGCTTGCCTTTGTAGTAAGCCTCACCTTCGCCTATCATGACCAATACTATATGTGCAAGATTTGCAAGGTCTCCGCTTGAGCCGAGAGACCCTTTACTTGGAACTTTTGGAGTAATGCCTTTGTTTAAAAGCTCTGCCAATATTTCCGTTGCATCAGGCGTAACTCCCGAAAAACCGCTTGCAAGTGTATTTAAACGAAGCAACATAATTGCACGAACAACATCTTCGCAGAAAGGCTCTCCTACCCCGCAAGCATGACTTAAAATCAAGTTACGCTGTAAAGCACAGTTTTCTTCTTTGCTGATAGAAACGGTCGATAATTCTCCAAATCCGGTAGATATTCCGTAAGTCGGTACACCGCTTTCAACTATCTTGTTTACAATTTTTTTGGAGTCTTGAATTTTTTTTCTCGATGTTTCTGAAATTTCAACCTTTGCGTTAAAACGCGCTACATTCACAACATCTTCAACGGTTAAACCGCTTCCTGTAATTATACAATTGTTCATACGCACCTCTTTAATTAGATAACTGAATTATATACATTTTTTTTGATTATGTAAATGAGCCACTTGCAAAAGATGTCCGATTTTTAAAAATGCCTTAAAAGTACGACTCTGTAAAAAAGATTGTGTAACAGCATTAAACTAAAAACATTAGATGCAAAAATGGATCATCATCTCGGTTATAAAAAACGTTCTGCCGAATATCGAAACAAAAAGAACAGTCGAAGTGGTTATTTCAAAAAAACCGGCAAAAGCGATGATGACAATTTGAAATTAAAGTACCACGAAATAGGCAGCCGGGCGATAAGGCAGGTGCGCAAACGCTGGGCACAGTTAAAGTCAAGGAGTATTTGTTAAAAAAATATGAAAATCAAGTTTTGACATACGCCTTTTTAAGGTGTATAATATAAGCATGAAGGTAAGAGAAGTTTTAAAATTATTACAGGATGACGGCCGGAGTGTTAAGAAAACAAAAGGCTCATATGTTCAATTAGTTCATTCGATTAAACAGGGTAAAGTTACTTTACCAATGCACAAAGTCGACATTAAAGCCGGCACATTAAATAATATTTTAAAACACGCAGGATTGAAGTAACAGGTTATATGAGAAGTTTAACATATTTAGCAGTTTTAGAAACAGACGAAGAAGGCGGTTACAGTGTATTTTTTCCTGATATTCCGGGGTGTTTTAGTTACGGTGATGATATAATCCACGCTCAAAAAATGGCAAAAGAAGCCTTAGAATTGCATATATTCTCTATGGAAGAAGAGGTCGAAGAATTGCCAAAACCCACAATAAAAGGTCTTAAAGTTGCTGACGGAAATATAGTTGTGCCTATAACAATTTTTCCGGATGTGGCAAAAGTTGAAAGTGATAATTATAAAGTTAAAACTAATTGCACATTACCTCAATGGTTAAAACGAAGAGCAGAAAGCGAAGGTATAAACTTTTCGCAGGAATTACAAAGAGCCATTAAAGAAAAATTATGTATAACATAAGGCTATCAAGGTTTGGTTTTATAAAATCTGTTTTTTTTCGTTTAAGTTTTATGTCGCACGATAAGTTACAACGGGGGGGGTAGCGGAAAAACAATTGCCTTGTTTATGTTTTTAAGTAATCGAGGCTGATTGAAAAAGAAGACTCGATTTACATCCATTCATTCACAAGGCAATTTTTTGTAGCGAGGGGGATACACCCCCTCATAAATTATTTTTTCCAAGTTTTTTCAACTAAATCTTTTGCTTTTGCATCGTCTGCAATGTAAGGAATTGTAATATGTCCGTTTGAATAATTTTTGTTGTATTCAATGCTCGTTTCGATTGAATGCGGATTGCGTGCCCAAGCTCTTCTTGCGACTCCGCCCATAACATCCCACATCATCGCCGACTTGATGATACTGTCAATTCTTTCGCTGCCGTCAAGGACAAGTCCGAAACCGCCGTTAATTGACTTTCCGATTCCGACACCGCCTCCGTTATGCAAAGCAATAAGGCTCATGCCTCTTGCGGCATTACCTGCAAAACAATGAGTTGCCATATCTGCCATAACATTACTGCCGTCTTTTATGTTGGCTGTTTCTCGAAAAGGCGAATCAGTTCCGCTTACATCATGGTGATCCCTTCCAAGCATCACAGGCCCGATTTCTCCGTTACGAACCATCTCGTTAAACTTCAATGCAATGTTGCGTCTGCCTTCCGCATCCTGATAAAGTATTCTCGCTTGAGTTCCCACAACGAGTGCATTTTTCTTTGCATCGCGAACCCAGTAATAGTTATCGCGATCTTGTCCCCGTCTTGAAGGGTCAATACAGCTCATTGCGGCTTGATCTGTTTTGTCCAAATCTTCTTCCTTGCCTGAAAGGCAAACCCAGCGAAACGGCCCGTACCCGTAATCAAAAAGCTCCGGCCCCATTAAGTCTTCAACATAAGACGGAAAAATAAAACCGTCTTTTTCGTCCGTGCCGTTTTTTGAAACTTCTTTTACGCCTGCATCAAAAACAGACTTTAAAAATGAATTGCCGTAATCAAAAAAGTAAGTACCTCGAGATGCCAGAGTTTGAATTAACTTAAAATGATGCTGCAAAGTAGAATCAACTCGTTTACGAAATTCGGCACGGTTTTCGTAAAGCATTTTTGTTCGCTCTTCAAAACTCATATTCTCCGGACAGTACCCTCCCTCATAAGGGGCGTGGCACGAAGTTTGGTCTGAAAGCAAATCTACACCGATATTTTTATCAACACAATATTGAAGCAAATCAACGATATTGCCGTGATACGCAATCGAAATTGCCTCTTCTTTTTTAAGGCACTCGTCAACGCGGGCGAAGATTTTATCCAAATCATCTGACATTTCGTCAACCCAGCCCTGCTCCAGCCTTGTGCCAATTCTGGATTTATCGACTTCCGCAAAAACGCCGACTGCATTTGCTATTTTACAAGCCTTTGGTTGTGCTCCGCTCATTCCGCCAAGCCCTGACGAAATAAAGAGCTTGCCCCGCAAATCACCGGTAACGGGCACGCCCAACTCTTTTCGCCCTGCAGTTAAAATAGTATTAAAAGTGCCATGTACAATTCCTTGCGGGCCGATATACATCCAACCGCCAGCAGTCATCTGCCCGTAATTTGCAACACCCATTTCTTCTGCAATTTCCCAATCCTTTGAATTGTCAAACATTCCAATCATAAGCGAATTGGTTATAATAACGCGCGGAGCGTCGGGCTTAGATGGAAATAATCCGACAGGGTGTCCTGATGCTACAACCAAAGTTTGCTCTTCGGTAATAACTTCCAAATACTTTTTTATCAGCCGATACTGAAGCCAATTCTGACAAACAGACCCCGTCTCTCCATAAGTTACAAGCTCATAAGGATACAGAGCAACATCGAAATCCAAATTATTATCTATCATAACCTGCATGGCTTTTCCTGCCAAACAAGCCCCCTTATACTCATCAATAGGCTTTCCGTAAATCAACCCCTCCGGTCTAAACCTGTACGCATAAATACGACCGTAAGTGTAAAGCTCTTGTAAAAATTCAGGAGCCAAAGTTTCGTGTAATTCCTCGGGAACATATCTTAACGCATTCTTTAAAGCCGTTACCGTCTGACTTTTCGACAAATTAAATCCGCGACTTGGCGCACGGCGAATGCCTTCCTTAAATTCAGGCATGGGAGGCAAAGCACAATCAAGTTTAATTTTCAACGCACCCGCTACTTCACTGTTTGAAATCATATTTTACTCCTTTTAAAATAAAAATAACTTGGGCGAATTTTTACATTGCGTAAAAGTAAAACAGTAAATAAAATGAAAAACTCAAGCAATGCAAAAAACGGGCATTTACGGGCTCCGGCTTTCGCCTCCGACTAATTTGTCGCTAAAATTAGCGCGACAAATGGATTTAAAAGCCAAGTACTTAAGTACTTGGCTTTTACCCTTCAAGTCCCTTTCGCATATTTTTTTCAATTGTCAATTCAAATTTATATTGTCTTTTATTTACAATTTTTTTAATAATCCTTGACAATATTTTCAATAATTTTGATAACCAGATCAATTCCTTTTTTAATTGAAGCTGTCGGAATAAACTCATATCTTCCGTGAAAATTATACCCGCCTGCAAAAAGATTTGGACAAGGCAACCCCATATAAGAGAGGCGAGAGCCGTCAGTTCCGCCTCGAATTGGAGTAATAATAGGCTCGATATTAAGCTCTTCCATTGATTTTTTCGCAAGTTCAACAATATGCATATGAGGCTCGACTTTTTCACGCATGTTATAATACGAATCTTTTATTTCAAGCTTTAAAACATTGCCGTATTTTTCGTTTATCAATTTTGCGGCACTTTCCATAATCGCTTTTTTCTTATTAAACTTTTCCATGCTGTGGTCTCTTATAATATATGAAAGCTCTGCTTCTTCAACCGTACCTCTAATATCAGTCATCAAAAAGAAACCTTCGTATTCTGTTGTATATTCAGGTCTTTGAGCCTGAGGCAGGCAATTATGAAACGCAAATCCAACTTCAATTGAATTTATCATTGTATCTTTTGCAGAGCCGGGGTGAACATTTCGCCCGTGAATTTTTACATTTGCAAATGCCGCATTAAAGTTTTCATACTCCAATTCGCCCAAAGGTCCGCCGTCAACAGTGTATGCAAACTTAGCTCCAAAACGTTTAACATCAAACAAATCAGCACCGCGACCTATTTCTTCATCCGGCGTAAAACCGATCTTTATTTCACCGTGTTTTACTTGAGGATTTTCCTTTAAATATTTAACGGCTTCCATAATGATTGTAACACCCGCCTTATCGTCAGCGCCTAAAAGAGTTGTGCCGTCAGTTACCATTAATTCCTGTCCTTCAACATCTTTTAAAAAAGGAAAATCCTTCACGGACATTGTATACTCATCATTAAGTTTTATATCTCCGCCGGTGTAATTAAACACACGAGGGTTTGTACACTTGCCGTCTAAATCCGGAGAAGTATCCATATGTGCAATAAACCCAAAAGCAGGCGCCTTTGTTTCCGTATTCGCCGGAATTGAGGCATACACATAACCGTGCTTATCTTGCTCTGCGTTTTCCACGCCCAACTCTTTCAGCTCTTTAACAAGCAGTTTACCCAATTCCAGCTGTCCCGGAGTGCTGGGACAAGATTCATTTTTTGGATTTGATTTAGTATCAATTGCAATATAGCGTTTAAACCTTTCAATACATTCCATAAATATGGCTCCTTACCGTTATCTTTTCTTTAATTTCAGGCAATACAAATTCTTTAAATCTATATCTTTTCTTTAATTTCAAAGGCATGCTCTTCTAAGACCGCTTTTTCTTTTTCGGAATTTTCAATTTTATCTTCAGATTCTTTAATTAAAGCATTTTTTTTCTGAATAGATTCATTGTATTTTTTTATCTTACCTTTAAGCTTTTCTATTTCTTTTGCCTTTGCCTCTATTTTTTTCTGTGTCTGCAAATATTCAATTTCACATTTTATTCTTTCTATTTCTGCACGCTTACCCGCAATATCGGTTACAACCTCAAAATAAGGCTCATCATCTGAAATTGATTGCTCTGAAATTTGCACACCCTCAGAATCAAAAAAAGAATCTACATAGTTTTGCCCAATATTTGTACAAAACTCACTTATTTTTTTATCGTATTCCTGCATAGTTTTTGTGTGAGCTGTAATTTTCTTGTTTGTATTTTTATTTGCATCAAGTGATTCCAATTCTGCATTTAGCTTATCTATTTCTTCTGAAAGCGAATCAAATTTCAAACCGGCTTCTTTTTTTACGGTGCAAGTTGCAAGAATTTTACCCTGTAAATCAGAAAGTTCTTGCGGAATTGTTTCTTTTACATTAACGAAATTTTGAAAAGCTTCATCTTCAAAAATTGCCAAGCCGTTTTTTTCAAAAAATTTTTTCAACTTACCCTTAGCCATTTCAAGTTTAGCCTGTGCTGTAAGCATTTTAGGTGTAAGACCTATTTTTTGAAAAACCGTTGCTTCTTTCATATCCTTATTTATTTGAGCCAATTTATCTTCCGCATCATCAATATCCGATTGAATTGAATTTTTTCCGTCAGTCAAAGGCTCAAAACAAGCCAAATTTTCATTCTTAAAATTGTTATAAAATAGCGATACGAATTCGGCCTGCATTTTTGAAAGCAACTTACCTTGCTCCTTGCCCTTTTTTTGTGCTTCCGAAGAAAAACCCTTTAATTCATTAAGTCGACTGACAAGCTGCTTAATTTTAAGAATTTTCTCCGTAACTTCTTTTCGCTTTTCTGTAAGATCCAGCCAAGCGTTTACCTCAGATTGGGAAACAGGGTTTTCACTGACGGTCGGATTAGACGAGTCCGCTAAGAGCTTTCTCCCAAAAGAACAATTTGCCTTTTCGAAATCTTCAAGATTACTGTCAAGCTTTTTTTCAAGCTCTGAAATTGATTTTTTATTTTCCATGCTATAATTGTACTATCTTATTATAAATTTTTCAAGTCCCAAACAAAATATTTTAACGCTTGTAAATTACAAAATATAACAAAAAACATAATAAAATGAACTTATTTTTAAGAGCCTAAATTGCGAAAATCATCGGCTTAATTTTCGCAATTGATTTAACAAGGCTTTTAAGTCTTTTGGATACATAGCTTTAAACACAAGCGGCTCTTTTGTTCTTGGATGTTCAAACTCAATTGTTTGTGAATGCAAACTTGTGCGTGATATAATAGGTCTTTCATCAACAATACTTCCGCGCCATTTTGTTTTCAGCTTCGACAGAAATACAGGCTCCGAATTTCCGTAAAGCGAGTCGCAAACAATCGGCAAGTTAATGCCGGCAAGATGAGCTCTTATTTGATGCGTACGCCCCGTAATCGGACGAGCCTCCAGCAACGAAATGTGCTTAAATGTTTCAAGCGTTTTTATCAATGTCAATGCGCTCTTCCCCGATTTTTCATTCACAGAAGTTCTGTGTCTTCTGTCTGAATCCGGCAAAAGTTTTTTTTCAATTTTAAATTGGCATTCTGTCGGTTTTCCGTAAACAAAGGCATGATAAGTTTTTTTTATCTGTCGATTTTTAAAAGCTGAGTTCATTATTTTATGTGCATCAACATTTAAAGCAAAAATCATCACGCCGGAAGTATCCTTATCCAACCTGTGTACGGAATAAAGCTTTGTTGAAATACCTTGTTGAAGTAATTTTATCGAAAGCAAATCGTTTAAATTTTCTGCAGTATTATCCCAGCGCTCCTTTAAAACGGAAATGCCGGCAGGTTTGTCTACAACGATGATGTCCTCATCTTTGTAGACAATTTTTATGTGCTTTAACTTTTGCATTAAACTTCAGCACTCTTTTCTGCCTCAACAATTTCTTCTGAATCAATGAGTTTGGTCAACTTATTAATTGCAGTACGAGTTTGCTCTGCCGCATATTGAGATTTGTTTACCGCACCGGTAAGATTAGTTATATGCGTAATCATTCCATCAATCTCTTCAGTAACCTCTTTGGTTGCAGTAAATAAATTATCAAAGTTTTTAGATGCTTTTTTTCTTGTGCTTTCTATGTTTTTGCTTTCAGTCTGAACAAGGTCAAGCTCTGTGATAATTGTGTGCATAGCATCATTTATCATAGTTCCTTGTGAAGTCGTACTTTTAATAAACTTTGTTATATCCTGCAAAACTTCGGAAAATTCCGACACCTTGTCGCTAATCTCGGAAAAACTTGTCTCCATTACTCCGGATGCTTTTACGGTTTCGTTGATAGAGTTTTCTATCTCTTTTAGAATTTTACCTGTCGAATCTGCTTCATCACCTGATTTTTCTGCCAACGTTCTAATTTCTTCGGCAACAACTGCAAAACCCTTTCCTGCATCACCGGCGTGAGCGGCCTCAATTGCGGCATTCATTGCCAATAAATTTGTCTGCTCTGCAATCTGAGTAATAACCTCATTTGTTTCAAGCAAAACTTCCGACTTATTGGCAATACTGTCAATAGTAAACACCATCTGCGAAAGATTGTCTTTTCCTTCTCGACTTGCATTTGATATTTGATTAAAGTTTTCTTCCAGAATTGAAAACCTTTCACTAAGCTCTTCCGTTTTTTCAAGCAACTTTTCGATATTGCCTACAGAGCTGTCTGTTTTTTCGGCCTGTCTTTCTATTCCGTTATCAAGTCTGGTTAAAAATACATCAAGCGAATCCGTTGACGCTTTACTTTCTATAATGATTTCGTCTTGAGCATGAATTCTGCCGTGAACCGCATCAATATAATCTGTTATAGCCTCTACCGATTCGTATAAACCGACCTTACTTTCTACAAGCATTTGCTCACCTTCTTGCAACCCTACGATGGAATCTTTTATGGCAATAAAGTGTCTGCTTAATTTTTTTGCCGAAACCGATACTTTTTCGGAAAGCTCTTGACTTCTTTTTTTCTCTAAATATTGCATGTAAGCCTGCAAAGCCGCTTGACAAATTAAGAAGCCTATAAACCCGACAGGCACCATCGAAAATTTTGCCGAAGACATCATAGAATTAATAGTATCATACACTGCCGCCAAAATCAGACAACCCAAACCGGAAAACAATAAAAACCAACCTTCTGCTTTTTTCAGAGATACTTTTACACCAAAATATATTAAATAAACCAATTCCAAAAAGAATATACCCTGCTGTATCCTCAACAAAGACGTAAAGAATATCGAATCCGTAAAGATTATAACAGCCGTATATAAAATACCCAATCCCAAAATTAAAATTAAAGCAACCTTATTGACTTCTTTTGGATACTGGTAATTAAATGTTAAAAGCATCGCTCCCGCCGTCAAAGCAAAAGTAATATACTCCAGTCTTAACACCAACAAATACGGCATGAAAAACCAATCCTGCAAAATGCTCGTACCGGTTGCGGCAACCCTTATTGCAATTATCAATGCAAAAATAATGAAAAACAGACTTTCTTTTTTGCGCGATAAAATCAAGAAAATTAAAAGCTGATACAAAGCCAGCGTAATGGCAGAGCTTACAATAAGAGACTCCAACATTCGATTGATTATCATTCTTTTTTTCACCGAATCGCCTGATACAATAGAAGGTACTGTAGGCAGGCCTGCTCTTGCATGATAAAAGTTAGAAATCTGAATTGAAATATCCAAAACTCCCGAATTAGCCTTTAACTCAATAAACACAGGTTTCATTTGCGACACCGTACTGTCTTTTGTTTGTCCGACAGTACCCAATGTATGAACAAGCTCACCATTTACAAAAACTCTTGATGCAGAAGCCGCATACGGAATATAAAGCCCGAGTTTTTTAACCTCTCTGGCAAGTTTTATCTTTACCGTGTAAGTGGCATAACCCGTCGAAGAAAAATCCGAGCCGTTTTTTTCATCATACCAATCACCGGGAACATCAATAAATGTTTTTGCTCCGTCACCGGATAAAGCAAATTCCTGCCAAGCAAAACCCCAACTTCCATTAAGCGGAAACTCGGGTTGCTCTTCAAAATTCCAATCGGTTAAATCAATAGCCCCGTTTTCAACCAAAGGCGGAGCATCTTTGGCAAAAGCGGAAACATAAATTAAAAAAATAAATAAACCCAAAAGATGTTTTTTCATACCTTAAGGATTATACAACTATTATTTAAAAAAAACAAGTGGGTTTTAAGAGTAAAATTTATTTAATTATAAATTTTTTAAGGGGGGAAGTCTCCCCCTCGCTGCAAAAAATTGCCTTTTTCCTTTTTTGCTTTATAGCGAGTCTTCGTAAAACTGAAGCCTCGATTGCTGCAATATTAAAACAAGGCAATTGTTTTTCCGCTACCCCCTCCCTCGGCAGGCAGCTACTGCCATCGACTTGTTACTGCATCTCGCAGGCTCGGGAACCGGTCGAAGTGTTAGGGCTTTAGTTTTTTTATCTCCTCGACAGATAAACCGGTTATTTTTGAAATAAATTCATTATCACAATTTTCGTTTCGCATATTTTCAATCGTTTTTAGAGTATTTTGTGTAATGCCTTGACTAATGCCTTGACTAATGCCTTGCTCAAAAGCCTCTCGTCCGGCTTCTTCTCGTTGCACGGCTATATCCAATGCGTAATCATATTCGGCTACTAACATGTTGTTTACCTCCATATTTTTTCTTTTAAGATAGTCTTTTAATATTCCCTTTGAAATGCACTCCTTTATTGCAGTTTCAAAACCATGTTCAGGATCTATTTTGTGAAGTCGTCTTGCTTCTTCAATGAATGTACTGTATTCGTCTAATCTTTTACATTTTTTTAATAGTGGATTGTTTTTATCTTTGTTTATATTAAAGACCTTTACAGCAAGTTCAAGTGTTATGTCTTTATTTTTGTCTAAAAATGCGTCTGAAAGTTTTAATGTCTTTTCTGCAGGGTAGTCAGCTTCGCCATTGTAGAATACATAAAACTCAGGAGTAGGAATTTTTACCGGCTTTCGTAAATATCTATTTTTAGGCTCTTGTGTTTTTTCATAAAGCCGTGCAACATATTCTAAAAAACGCAGAGGCATATTTTCGTTTACGGTAGACTGATGCTCGGCTAAAACTATCAGCTTGTTGTCTAGCAAGAATGAAATGTCATTTCTTAAACCCGTATACAAAACATGTTCGAGTTGAATATTTTCCAGTTTTGTATCAAGCGGTAAATTAGTGTCGTGTAAAGCATTATACAAAAGGATAAAGTTTTCGTTTGCATTCTTATCTTTGCTAAAGAGGTCTACGAATACAGTATCCTTATATTCACGGTTTGGCTTTTTCTTCATACACTACATTTTACCACAAAATCCATGCTTTTGCAAGATAAAAATCTCACCCTTCGACTACGCGGTTGCTGCCCATCGACTTGTTACTGCATCTCGGCAGGCGATTGCTGAGCTTGTCGAAACACGGGAAGTGTTGCAGAAAACCGGACTGTTGTACAATGCGTTTCGTAAAGTGGGAGGGCGCTGTCTATCCTTTTGCCCGATTATATAAAAAAATCAAGGCGGTTGAAGCGTCAGCGTAAAACGCCGATTAGGTAATTAAAAAAAGGGCAAAAGATTATGCAAGCCCGACGGGCTTAAGAGCGTCAGCGATAAATTTTTAATATTAATTTTTTTTTAATTCATGAAGTGAATCAAACGGATAAATCTCTCCTACAGTTGAATGCACCAAGTTGCTTTCGTTGCTTCCAAAAATAACAGGTGTGTCGTAAGACATGAATTCGCTCATTACTTGTCGGCAGGCTCCGCAAGGCGGAACGGGATATTCTGAGTCGGGAGTTGCAATTGCAATTGCCGCGATTTTATCGCTTTTTTGCTCGCAGACCGCTTTGAATATTGCGGTTCGCTCGGCACAATTGGTAAGCCCGTACGAGCGGTTTTCAACATTTACTCCGGTTATAATTTCGCCTGATTCTGTTAACAGTGCCGCTCCTACATGAAATTTTGAATAGGGGGCATAAGCATTCTTGGCGACTTCAAGAGCTTTGTAAAATAAATCTGTTGGCTGTATTGAATTTTTCATAATTTTATTATACTATATGTTATATGAAATTAAAAGGGAATATTTATTATTTTTTCATTGTTTTCTTTATTTTGCTTATCGCATACACCTTTATTATACCCGATACTACCGGCAAAGACCGCTTTATCTCTCACCGTTGGGCGGTAGATATTTTACCGAAATCGCAATTAAGCAGAGAAGCACAATCTGAGCCGAATACGGTTCTTACCGAATTTGTTCCAACAGATTTGACTGCAACCTTTTCGGGGAAAACGCCCATACCTTTTATTTCAAAAAGTATGTTTGGATATTATGATGCAGATGGTAATATCCTTCGAGCCGAGCCTATACGAAACAGCATTTCAATTTCAAAAAAGTTTTGGTCGGTTTACACAAAAAATTCCATGAGGACGGTTGTATACACGCCGGCAGGAAAAAAAGCCTTTGAGATTCTTAAACCGGGTTTTGTGCACTTACAGGAAAACAGAGTGTTTTTATTTTTACCCGGCGGCAACACTGTTGAAGAATACAGCGATGAGGGTGTATTCTTATGGAGCTATACCATGCCCGCTGCGATTACCGCTTTTAACAGCTCGGAAGAAGGCGGTGTTATAATCGGCTCCTCTGACGGTTGCCTTGTATATATCGATAATGACGGAAACGAAGTTTTTAATTTTTACCCGGGTGGAAGTAAATATCAGGTTATAATGGGGGCAACCGTTTCAAGAGACGGAACAAAGGTCGCCTGCATTTCAGGGCTCGATGAACAAAGATGTATCCTGATTGACCTTACTACACGCCAACATAAAATCGTATATCATAAATATTTAAAAGAAAACCTTTACAGACAGGTGAACATGATTTTTGACTATTCGGGAAGATATGTTATTTTTGAGTCCGCAGGCGGAGTTGCAATTATGGACTCCTACAAGCAGGATACCAAAATTATTCCGATTAAAGGAAGTCTCGAATTCCAATCGATAAAATCTCATAAGGGGCTTTTTTATGTCTTAACAAACTCGGAAGGCAGCTGTACTCTCTCTCTCTTTGATGCAGAGCGACGGGGCATTTCTAAAACATCTTTTAATTCCGAAACTGCATCGCTAATTCAAAACGAAGCTGATGTGTTTGTTACACTGGATTCCAAAATTATTAAGCTCAGCCTTAACGAGGATACTAAAAATGCAAAAAAATAAAATAAAAGTTTTTATCACTGTTTTCATGATTTTAACCGCCTTACTGTACGCCCTCGAATGGCCGTCAGACACAAAAAACTTAAAACGACTTTTTGGTGAAAGAATTACAAACGAATGCAAAATTTTTGAATACGGATTTACCCTTAAAAATACAGAAACCGTTCGCACCGCCGATTACGGAAGGCGACTAATCACAATTGAAAACAAAAACTCAATGAAAGGCTTTCCAAGCACACTCGGCAATGCTGTAGTTTTAATCCATGCGGACGACATACAAACCATTTACGGCAACCTTGAAAACACCGATTTATTTGAAACAAGACATATTGCCGACAACAATTCAATTATCGGGAAGACCGCAAATACCGCATGGGGAGAGCCAAACGACCTGATTTTCCAAGTGCTTGACATAAAAAATTCGGTTTACATAAACCCCGGCTTAACTCTTCCCGCCATTGAAGACAAATTTCCGCCCAAAATAAAAAACGCAAGTCTTGTTGATTCACAAAATCGACAACTTAATCTCAAAACAAACGATAAAATAAAAAGAGGCAAATACTCCCTTTATGTGCAAACAGTCGATTCCATAACCGCCGAAGGTCAACAATTTAACTCAATGCACTTTTCAGTAATACTCAATGGCATAAATGTCTCAAACCTTTCTTTTCAAACTATCTCAATCAAAAAGGGCAAAGCATACATAAAAGAAAACATCACTGCACAAAAATTATATAACTCACAAACAGGTATTTTTTTGGGCAACATAAAGCTGACTGCCGGAAACGCAATTCTTCAAATAACAACCAAAGACATAAACAACAACGAAAGTGTCCAAACTTATCAATTTCAAGTTGAATAAGTATGGCACATTTTTAAGACTGTAATTGCAGGTATCTGTGGTCGATTACAAATACGCACAGTCTTAAAAACCGCTCAATTACATGGCTACGCTATCGCTCCGACTAATTCGCCACTAAAATTAAGCGTGGCGAATGGATTTGTGTGCAGGTTTTGAAAAACCCGCCCACACCATTCCAATCGCTTGTGCTGTTTTTTTTCGTGTAACCTTAAAAAAAATCAAAATTTAATATTGACAAATTTATTTTTTTTATATATATTATTCTTAAAATTTGATATATCAAAAAAAGGGGTTATTATGTCTAAAAAAATAATGGCAGGATTTTTATTTATTTATTTACTTATTCTAACAAGTTGTTTCGGTAAAGAAGTCCGGACAGACGAAGTTAAAAAGCCGTTAGTTGTTACAACAATCGGTATGATAGGCGATGCAGTAGAAAACATTGCCGGCGATAAGGTTTTATTAAAAAATCTTATGGGGGCAGGTGTTGACCCGCACTTATACAAAGCTACCGCAGGCGATGTAAAAAATTTGAATAAAGCTGATTTAATTTTATACAGCGGATTGCATCTTGAAGGAAAAATGAGTTCTGTTTTACACAAACTTGAAAATTCACGCTATGTGGTTGCCGTTTCAGAAACTATTCCCGTAAATGACAGACTTACGTTTGAAGGCTCTGAATTTGACCCGCATGTTTGGTTTGATATTAAGCTGTGGCAGTATTCAGTTAAAAGCGTTTACGACAGTTTGTGTAAACTGTTGCCGGAGGATAAAGACTTCCTTACCGATAACTATCTTGCTTATAAGGTAAAACTGGATAAACTTGATGCTTACATTACAAAACAGGCGAACAGCCTACCAAAAGAAAAGCGTGTTTTAATAACCGCACATGATGCTTTTAGTTATTTTAGCAAGGCTTATGATTTTAAGGTAATGGGTATACAAGGTGTAAGTACCGTAACAGAAGCAAGCAGTAAAGACATTCAAGACCTTGCCGCCTATATTGCAGAAAATCAAATTCCTGCGATATTTATCGAAAGCTCGGTTCCACACAAAACAATCGAAGCATTACAAGAAGCCGTAAAATCACGCGGTTATGATGTTCAAATCGGTGGCGAGCTTTTTTCCGATGCTATGGGAAATGCCGGTACAGTTGAAGGTACATATATAGGTATGTTGACTCATAATATCGACACAATAGTTTCAGCATTAAGCAAATAAGCCAATTGCAAAAGCGGTTGACCTCGACTACACTCGATAACCGCACCCTGTCGAGGTAGCCTGACTTTTGTAACTTCCTCAAATAATAAAAGTAATACGAGTTTTATTATTTACTCAACAGTTTAAGGAGAATTTATGAAAAGTGAGAATAATTTTGTGGTCGCAGTAGAAGACCTTACACTCGCATATAAAGAAAAACCTGTTCTATGGGATATTGATTTAAAAATACCGGAAGGATCAATGGAAGCCATTGTAGGACCTAACGGAGCCGGTAAATCAACATTACTTAAAGCCATAATGGGTATTTTACCGATTGCCACCGGAGAAGTTAAAATTTTCGGAAAAAGTTTTACAAGCCAAAGACGCAGAGTGGGGTATGTGCCTCAACGAAGTGCCGTTGACTGGGATTTCCCTACTACGGCTTTTGATGTAGTGTTAATGGGCTCATACGGAAAATTAGGTTGGATTAAAAGACCGGGGAAGCAGGAAAAAGAAAAAGCTCTACTCGCACTTGAAAAAGTAGGCATGAGTGAATTTTCAAACAGACAAATCAGTGAGCTTTCAGGCGGACAGCAACAAAGGGTTTTTCTTGCAAGGGCACTTGTTCAGGAAGCGGATTTATATTTTATGGACGAGCCGTTCCAAGGAGTCGATGCCGCAACAGAGCTTGCGATTATCAATCTTTTGAAAGAGTTGAAGGCAAAAGGAAAAACACTGATGGTTGTCCATCATGATTTGCAAACCGTCCCTGAATATTTCGACCGAGTACTTTTGATGAATGTGCGTACAATTGCAGAAGGTAAGGTAGATGATGTTTTTACTCGTGAAAATCTGAGGTTGGCTTACGGCGGTAGGATTGCAACAACTGAATTGCTTTCTGAAAATAAGGAGTAGCTACATGAACGAGTTAATGACCTTTTTTACTGACTACACTTTACGCAATGTTATGATTGGCACTATGCTTTTAGGACTCGGCTCCGGTTTTATCGGAAGTTTTGCTTTATTACGCCGACAAAGTCTTTTAGGCGATGCTATTTCTCATGCGGCATTACCGGGTGTTGTGATTGCTTTTATGCTTACAGGCACAAAATCAACAGCAGTGCTTTTAATTGGTGCAGGAATTAGTGCTCTTATAGGAACTATAATAATTTCCGAAATAATCAGAAATACAAAGATTGACACAGACGGTGCGCAAGGAATTGTACTTGGTGTTTTTTTAGGATTAGGATTTTTACTTTTAACACAAGTACAAAAATCTCCAAATGCGGCAAAGGCCGGTTTGGATAAATTTATTTTCGGCCAAGCTGCAACAATTATGCAAAAAGATGTTATTGTTATATTAATTATAGAGCTTGTAATTACATTGCTAATCTCTTTATTCTGGAAAGAATTAAAATTATCAACATTCGATAAAGACTCTGCGACGGTGCAGGGGTTTTCACCAAGAGTTATGGAATTTATTTTTATTGGTTTAATTGTAGCCGCCATTGTTGTAGGCATTCAAACTGTTGGTGTTATTTTAATGAGTGCCCTGTTAATTGCCCCTGCCGCCGCAGCTCGACAATGGACGAACAAGCTCGGAACGCTGTGCTTACTGTCTTCTTTATTCGGCGGTATTTCCGGTGTAATAGGCTCGATTATTTCGATAAATATTCCAAAGCTGTCAACAGGACCTGTAATTGTTTTAGTATTAACGGCAATTGCTGTTGTTTCAATTGTATTTAGTCCAAATCGGGGGCTTTTGCAAAAACTGTTCCGCTTTTACAGAGTTCGCAGAAAAGTAATAAACACAAAAAAGGAGGAAAAAGCATGGAATTAGAAATTATTATAATCGCCGTTACTGTCTCTATTGCCTGCTCAATTTGGGGTGTGTTCTTACTGTTACGCAGAATGTCTCTTATGAGTGATGCAATAAGCCATTCAATTATTTTAGGTATTGTACTCGGGTATTTTATAAGCCGAAGCCTTTCATCAACCATACCTTTAATTGGCGCCGTTATTTCAGGCTTACTTTCGGCAGTGCTTACTGAAGCACTAAAGCGAACAAGGCTTGTTAAAAGTGATGCCGCAATTGGATTGGTATTTCCGGCAATGTTTAGTTTAGGTGTTATACTTGTTTCGTTATATGCGGGTAATGTACATCTTGATGTTGACTCAGTATTACTTGGTGAAATAGGTTTGGCACCATTAGACAGAATACAAATAGCAAATATTTCATTGCCTCGAAATCTTGTCATAATGTTGACTATTTTAATAATAAATTTGATTTTAGTAATTCTCTTTTTCAAAGAGCTTAAACTTACAACTTTTGACCCAAGCCTTGCAAAAAGTTTAGGCTATTCTCCTACATGGATTAACTACGGATTAATGTTAATGGTAAGTATTACTTGCGTTGGGGCTTTTGATTCTGTAGGTGCTGTTTTAGTTACAGCCTTGATGATTGCACCGGCTGCCGCAGCTCTTTTACTGACAGATAGTTTATTTATAATGCTTATTATTTCAGGAATACTTGCTTCTGTTTCTGCCGTCAGTGGTTTTTTCGTTGCTTTAAAAATAGACGCAAGCATTTCAGGTGCTATGGCAACAATGACCGGAATTATTTTTTTACTTGCTTATTTATTTTCTCCAAAACAAGGTTTAATTAAACGAAAAATGCTTGCAAATAAATTAAAAATTGATTTTGCAGTAACAACATTGCTTGTACATTTGTTTACACATGAAGGCACGGAAAAAGAATGTGATGAATGTTGTGAAGAACATTTAACCGAACATATAAACTGGTCTAAAGAAAAAGCAAAAAAAATTGTAAAAATTGCTGTGGAGCGAAAACTTATTGGTATTAACGAAAATTCTCTAAGCCTATCTGACTTAGGAAGAGAATTGGCAAAAAAATCAATAACAGAAATATAAGGGAGGAGTATGTCAATTCTTTCACGAATAACAAAAGAGAATTACTTAAAAACAATTGTAAAATTTCTTGCTGCCCCCGATAAAGATTTTATTACGACAGGTGAGCTTGCAAAATTAATGGCCGTTACTCCGGGTACTGCAACGACAATGGTAAAGCGTCTGGAAAAAGACGGTTATCTAAAACATAAAAGCCATTACGGCACATCACTTACAAAAAAAGGGGAAACATTTGGAATTTCTATTTTACGGCGACACCGTCTTTTAGAAACTTTTTTAGAGCAAGTTCTTAATATGAAAAAAGATGAAATACATAATGAAGCAGAAAATTTAGAGCATGCTGTTTCCGATAAACTTATAGATTTAATTGATGCGTATTTAGGTTTTCCAAACAAAGACCCTCACGGAGAAGACATTCCAAGTAAAACGCAAAAAACCTACCAGCTCAAGGGGCAACGCTTATGCTCGGCACCGGAAAATAAATTGCTACAAGTTGTTTCATTTACAAAATCAGAAAACTTAAAAGACTACTTTAAAAAAATTAAGCTTAATTATGAAAGTAAAATTATAGTGCACGAAAAAAACATTGAAACAGGATTAGCAAAAATTATAATAGATAACAAAGAAGTTCAATGTGCAATCTTGATATTAGACAAAATAATTGTACAAGAGGTTTAAATAAATTCACAAAAACATTTTAACAATTATTTATTTGACTTGATTATTTCTTTTGTTTATACTAATATTTTAATATGAAGATTTTAAAAAAGCAGTTTTTATCTTGTTGCAAAGATTTAGATATTATTAAAATACACGGAAACAATGTAGAAATAACTTCACTTCAATATGATTCCAGAAAAGTTGAACCCGGTGCTGTTTTTTTTGCATTACCCGGTTTACATGTTGACGGCTCTAAATTTATTAATTCAGCAATTGAAAAAGGTGCCGTTGCCGTGGTTCATGAAACAAAGTTAAATTCTTATGTAGAGGGGGTGTGTTATTTACATGTAAAAGATGCACGAAAAGCAATGGCTCCTATATCAGCTTGCTTTTTTGATTTTCCTTCAGAAAAAATGAAGGTAATAGGTGTTACTGCAACAGAAGGTAAAAGCAGTACTGTTTCGTTTATTTGGCAGTTATTAAATGCAATGGGGAAAACTGCAGGATACTTTTCAACAGTAAGTTATGCTTACGGAAAAAAAGAAACAGCAAATCCCGAGCATCAAACTACACCGGAATCGATTACAGTCCAAGAAAGATTGCACGAAATGATTCAAGCAGGTTGCGAATACGCTGTAGTTGAGGCATCTTCACACGGTCTTTCGCCTAAAACAGGCAGGCTTGATAATGTTCATTTTGACGCAGGTGTATTTATTAATGTAACTCATGAACATCTTGAGTTTCACGGCAGTTTTGAAAATTATCGAAATGACAAAGCAAATTTGTTTAGAGCTTTGAATTTATATGATCATGACGAAAAAAGTTCTTTACGGTTTGGTGTTGTCAATTTAGATGACCCCTCAGCTGAATTTTTTATTAATGCCACATCTAAACCTGTGTTTGGTTTTAGTGTAACATCTAAACACATTTTTAAAAATTTAAAAGCAGATAATTTTCAATTCGGACTATATGCAGAAAACATAACCGAAAGTGCCGAAGGTATTTCATTTACAATTAATAAAATAATACCGGAGCTGATGTCTACTAAAATACAAGATGTTAATATTAGACTTGCAGGAAAATTTAATGTACAAAATATATTGGCAAGTATAATAACCGTTTCAAAAATTACTTCAACAGATATAAAAGATGTTTTATCCTGTCTTAATAAAATAAAACCCATTACCGGAAGAATGTGCCTTGTTAATGAAGGACAAGATTTTGAAGTTTTAATTGATTATGCACATACTCCTTCATCTTTTGAAACAATTCTTCCGCCCATTTATAAACGCATTAAAACTGCCAATAAAAAACTTATTGCAGTTTTTGGCTCTGGCGGAGAAAGAGACACACAAAAGCGTCCCGAACAAGGACGAATAGCTTCAAAATATTGTGATATAATAATTTTAGCCAACGAAGACCCGCGTGGCGAAAACCCTACGGAATTACTTGAAATGATAGCAACCGGTTGTACAAATAAAAAACGAAACGAAGAGCTGTTCATAATTCCTAACAGACCCACAGCAATTAAAAAAGCATTTTCACTTGCTTCCCCGGGAGATGCTGTGTTACTTTTAGGGAAGGGACATGAGAATTCCATTATTTTTAAAGACCATATCATCCCATATGACGAAGAAAAAGAAGCACGAAATGCTCTTAAAGCAATGGTAAATAAATATGTTTGATATAATAGTTGTCGGAGCCGGACCTGCCGGTACAACCTTTGCAAGATTAGCAAATAAAAATTTAAAAATACTTGTTATTGATAAAAATAATAATTTTGAAAAATGTTGCGGAGGTCTTATTGCCCCCGATGCACAAAAAATGCTTGCTAAATTTGATATTGGAATTCCTAAAACTATTATATCTGATCCTCAATTATTTTATGTTCGAGCAATTGATTTAAAAACAAATCGTGAACAAAACTATCAAAGGCATTATACAAATATCAATAGAAAGCTTTTAGATAGATACTTTATTGAAAAAATGCCTACAAATGTTGAATTTAAATCAAAATGTAGATATATCAGTCATAAACAACACAAAGATTTTGTAACGGTATCCGTAATAGATAATGACAATTCAAAAAAAACAGAATATGTATGTAAGTTGCTTGTAGGTGCTGACGGAGCAAGCTCTTTAATAAGAAAAAAATTATACAACGATTTTGATAAAATTCGAAAATATATTTCAATTCAAGGTGAATATAAACTGAATAAACCGATAAATCATTTTGCTGTTTTTTTTGACAAAAGCATAAACAATTTTTATTCATGGCTCATACCAAAAGGAGATCATGTGTTAATTGGTGGAGCATTTAACCCCAAACATAAACCAAATTCCAAGTATCGAATACTTCTTAAAAAAGTTAAAGAGCTTGGGTATGATTTTGAAAGTGAAACAAAAGATTCTGAAAAACTTAATGCTTGTTTCTTAATTAGACCCGGAGTAAAAGATATAAGAACAGGAAAAGGCAGGATTGTGCTTATTGGAGAAGCGGCAGGCTTTATAAGCCCCAGCTCATCAGAAGGCTATAGTTATGCTTACAAAAGTGCTTTAGCACTTGCAAATTCAATAACTGATATTATAAATTTTAAAACAAAAAAATATAAACATGCCACTAATGGTATTTATCTAAGGATTTTACTTAAAAACATAAAAGGCTTTTTTATGTATAATTCAATAATAAGAAACATAATTTTTAAGTTTGGAATAGGATCAATAAAATAAAACTAAAAAAAAAGACCCCTTGCAAAGATGCATTACTTTTGAAACTTTCTCAAAGTGTTATTTTCGCCAGAATACAGAAGTAAACACTACTAACATCGTATAAAGTTCAAGACGACCTGCAAGCATAGCAAAACTGAAAAACCACTTTGCCCAGTCCGCAAAGAAACTAAAGTTTTCCATTGGCCCAATCATACCAAAACCCGGTCCGATATTACCTAATAATGCAAGTGCAGATGCAATTCCGCTCATCATATCGGCACCGGCAATTACTGCAACTACCGCTGTAAACATTAACATTAAAAAATAGAAAAAAACAAATCCGGCGATACTGTAAACTACATCTTTACGACCCGGTTGATTATTAATTTGAATACTGAACACACCGTGAGGGTGCAACAACCTTTTGATTTCATTACCGGCTTGTTTTTTCAATATAACCCAACGAATAACTTTTATACTTCCTGCAGTAGAGCCGGAACAACCTCCTACAAACATTACTACAAACAACGCCATCTTTGCAAGCTCAGGCCACGCATTAAAATCTACAGTTGAAAAACCGGTGGTGCTTATAATAGATGCGACTTGAAAAAGTGCATATCGAATGGAATCAAGCAAACCGTATTTTGGGAAAATACTGATAACTACAATCAAAACTGCAACTCCAAATACTTTAAAAAATGCCCAAAATTCGGAATTTCTTTTTATATCTTCAGGATAACCTGCAAGCAATCGAAAATACAAACTAAAATTAAGAGAAGCTGCCAACATAAAAACAGTGATTATCATTTCTATAAGCGGAGAATTATAAGCACCTACACTGATATTCTTTGTTGAAAAACCTCCTGTGCCTAAAGTGGCAAAAGCATGACAACATGCATCTATAAAATCCATGCCTGCAATAGATAGTAATACTATCAAAATAAGCGTGATACCGAGATAAATAAACCAAAGAGCTTTCGCAGTTTCGGTAATTTTGGAAGTTATCTTTCCTTTATCGGGGCCTGTTGTTTCACTTTTAATCAACCTAAATCCGCCAACACCCAAAAGCGGAAACAGTGCTACGGTTAAAACAACAATACCCATTCCGCCTAGCCAGTGAGTCTGACACCTCCAAAAAAGCACACTTATATAATGCCCCTCAATTACAGGCATCATTGTAGCTCCTGTGGTAGTAAAACCTGAAGTTGATTCAAAAAATGCTTCGGTAAAAGAAGGAATAACACCGGAAAGATACATTGGCATTGCACCTAAAAGACATGCTAAAATCCAAGCAAAGGCAACCAACAGAATACCGCCTCTTGTAGAAAGCTTAAAAGTACGATTGCGAGTTATAAATAAAAAAAACACGGACATAAACAACACCGGAATCATGGGAATTAAAAAAGCCGGAATAACCTCTGTTTCAGACTTTGCTACAGCCACCGCAATCGGAAAAAGAAACGAGACAGCAACACAGGCTAAAATCATAAAAAGCACATTTAAATATTGGATAAACTTCATTTTTCACCACTTACAATTTCCGTAATTCTTCTACTTTCAGAAGGCTTTGCTATAAAAACAATTCTGTCTCCGGGTAACACTTTAGTATTACCATCGGGAATAATACTTTCCGTGTCTCGTTGTATCAGTAAAAATAAAAACCTGCCATGCTCGGCGAAATTTTTTAATGGTTTATCTATCATACGGGAGTTTTCGGTAATAACAAGCTCTACTATTTCTAAGGCTCCGTCTGCCATTGTGTGAACGGTTTTTACGGTTTTACCGCTAAGATAGCTTATAATAGCATCTGCAACCGAGCCTTTAAACGAAACCGCAACATCAATACCCAGCTTATAAGCAATACTTTCCATAACGGAACTTTGTACAAGCGAAATGGTATTAGAAACCCCTAAACTCTTTAGAAGGGCAGCACCTATCATATTAGCTTCAAAATTCTGAGTAGCAGTAATGACTAAGTCGGCTTCGTCCAAACTTGCCTCTTCTATAAATGCCTCGTTAGTAATATCCGCATTATAAACAGTTGCATCAGGGAATTTCGCAGATACAACTTTTGCCTTAGCTTCATCTTTTTCTACTATTATAATGTTTTTTGAAGTAATCTTTCGCAAAATAAATTTTTGGAAAAAATTGAGACAACAGGTTTTAAATAAATATTCGGCCAAAATCATGCCAATTCGACCCATTCCCACAATAACAATCTTATTAAACGGTTTTACCTTAAACCCTGCAAGCATATAAAAACTTGCTATATTTTCAGACTCGGTTAAAACAGAAATTTTTGAACCTGAATTTAACACGGTAGATCCTGAAGGAATAATACAATTGCCGTTTTCTTCTATGGCTACAACAACAAATGAAAAATCTATATTCTCCTGCAATTCTTTTATATTTTTGCCGACCAAAACACTTTTTTCATGTACTTGAAACCGTGCTATTTCATATTTAGAATCTTGAAAAGAAATAATATCACTTACTGCACCATGCTCAATCGCCTTGATAATAGAATTGGCTGCTTCTTCGTCAGGAAAAACCAAAACATCAACACCCAAAAGCTGCTCTTTACATTGCTTAAAGGTATATAAATAGTCATCATTTCGCACACGAGCGATTTTAAACACCTTTGGTGCCATGCTTTGAACAATACCGCATATTATTAAATTTATTTCATCTGAATCGGTTAAAGCTACAAGCGCATCAGCTTTTTCGATACCGGCATCTCGTAAAATATCCGTTTTATTACCGGCATCATTTATCACCATACAATCCAGCCGATTTGCCGCATGCCTTGCCGTTTCTTCTCTACTTTCAATTAAAACAACATTGTGATTTTTCCCGATTAAACTTCTTGCAAGCTCAGTTCCGGTAACTCCTGCTCCAACAATAATAACATTCATCGCCGGAAGTATACCACTAAATTAAAATCTTGTATACCGCTTTTTTTAAATTTTTTTATTGCAATGGAGCACATGTTTTCCAGGCGCTCCATTGCTTTCAACCGGACGGCTCGCATAATTTTTTGCTCTTTTCTGTTAAATTTAAGCGCCGTCTCATTTGAGCCGGCTTTACTCAATATTTTAATCGAGCAAAAAGATAGACTTCGCCGTCTCAAATCAGGTTAAGCGGATTGAATTAACTGTCCGGGTTCTTTTTGGAACCCACGCATGTTCACCTGAAACTAATTTTAAGGCATTGAGTAGATTTATGTGAAGTAAACTTAAAAGCATACGGGAAGTTTAGTAAGAATACCGGCGGGTAAAAGCCTTGAGAAAAAATACTGAGCCACTTGCAAAAATCGGTTGCTTTAGCAAGCACCTTTTAAAGCAGCTCATTTCATTGCGCTTTTTGATATATTTTGGAAGAAATTGCAAAACTCGTCTGAGTTTTGCAATTTCCTATACTTTGTAATTTTTCTCAAGGCTCGCATTTCGTTTAACCTGATTTTGCGAGTGCCGTTATCCTTTTGTTTGATTTTTCAAAAAAGAAAAAGCGGCTCACGATGGTGAGACGCTGATTATATTAGCCTTAAAAAAACAAAAGATTTAAGGCACGAGCGGGTTGGCGTCAGCAAAAAAATTACCTGTTTACAGCCAACTCTCGGACTTGAACCGAGTACCTGCACGTTACGAGACCCGTTAAGGTTGAACCGATAGGACTTATTAGCACTTATTTAAGCATATTCTACTATAGTGTATGTTTTTCGTCAAGTCTTAAAATGCTTAAAAATGCCCCGAAAATCTTAATCTATGTACCCATTTTATGTACCCGCCGTGTACCCGTAAAAGGTCTTAAAAAGTACTGAAAATATAGGATTTTATAGGATTATTTGATAAAATAAAATGAAAATATACACTTGAAATAAGTACGCCTTTGGTGTATAATAAAGATATGGAGTTCATAGAAACTAAAATTTTTACCAAGAAAATTAAAAAACTACTTGATGATAAAACATATCAAGAACTTAGAGATTATATAACAGAATATCCGTTAAAAGGCGTCTTACTTAAAGGCGGTGGCGGTATACGAAAAATAAGGTGGAATAAAAAGAATACCGGAAAGAGTGGTGGCGTAAGAATTATATATTTTATAAAACATAAAGATACTGTATATATGCTTTACGCCTTTGGAAAGAATGAGCAAGAAAATCTATCAGATAAGCAAGTTGCA
>PDWI01002295.1_pt1 | contig 28972 bp, 28 predicted proteins | sample 1430891 | NCBI WGS metagenome assembly PDWI01 (sample SAMN01162508, study PRJNA174530) | Oral metagenome, whole genome shotgun sequencing project. | biome: Marine environment; feature: Marine mammal; material: Swab sample of the gingival sulcus; isolation source: swab sample of gingival sulcus... | reverse complement strand
GGTGATGCGTTGGTAGCTGACGATGGGAGTTTGATCACATTATGTCGCTTGGAAGGTTCATTAAAGCATGTGGGAGTAGCAGAATATAATACAATTATTACAAGACTAACAGAACGATTGCAGTCAAGTTTAAACAAACCTGGGCATCACATACAAATTGTATTTGAAAACAATCCTGACAGCAGAGCTTATATCCAGGAAATTTTAACCGCTCCAAAGCTGACTGCCCGGAATTTGGGGTTGGATTTAAATGAATTATATGACGATTGGGGAGATAAATTAGGATTATATTGTACTGTAGAGACCGCATGGCTGGTTCTCTGGACGAGACAAACCGTGTTGTCTGATACATTGAGAAAAGCAGCTTTAAAAGAGCGGGATAAAGCGTCTAATCGTTCTCCTAATTGTTTTGCATGTCAGAATATAGGCAGGGCCTTACAACCTCTTCATGATGCCCATGATGGTTTTGTATCCGGCGTAATCAATGCATTCCAGGAAGCAGATCTGATCATATATAAACTGTCACCGCATGATGCTTTACGAGATATACGCACAGCTATTGATCCGGATTTCACAAGCATCAATTGGCAGGCAAGAATACCGGGCGATCCGTTACCATTGCGTTTGCCAGATGCGGATACTGGAAAAAATGAAATTCTACACAATGTCATCTATCCAGATTTTAAAACTCAACTTTTCCCGCGTGAAGGAGAAACAATGTCCAGGACATCAGTCCGGATCGGGGATAAAATTTACGGCCCCTTAATCGTTACTTTATGTCCACAGTCTCCAAAACCATTTCAGGAACTTTTCCGGACATTGGCCCGGCGTGATGACAGAATGCCCTACAGAATATCATTTTTGATGGAACCAGAGGGATTAAAACTCGGTATAAAACCTATATTAACTGCATTATTAGCATTTACATCGTCATCGAACAAAAAATTTAACAAAGCGGCTGAGGATTTACAAAATCTGGATTTAGAAGGGATTTATAGTATCAGGTTTAAAATTTGTTTAACAACCTGGGTAACTATTGAGGATGATGTTGATAAGTCCCATGCCCTTTTACGCAGAAGACTGTTTGAGTTAGCCAAGGTCGTCCAAGGCTGGGGAACCTGCGAAGTATCAGAATTGATCGGAGATCCATTATTAGGTGTTATGTCTACTGTTCCGGCCATAATGCCTGCTTCTCCGGCTCCTGTAACCGCTTCTCCGCTCCAGGAGGCACTCGGCTTGCTGCCATACCGCCCTGCGTCTCCGTGGAAATTTGGATCTCTTTTATTGCGATCCCCGGACGGCAAAATCATGCCGTTTTCACCAAATTCATCAGAACAGGCGGCGTGGATTGACATTGGCGTAGCACCTATGGGGGCTGGTAAATCTGTTTTCTTGAATGCTTTTAATTTTGCTTTTATCACGCAACCGGGACTTTCGAGACTGCCATGGCTGTCCATTGTTGATGTCGGGCCATCCAGTTCTGGACTGATTACTCTTATCCAGGAATCTTTACCAAGTCATAAAAAACACCTGGCAGCTTATCATCGGCTGCGAATGACAACAAATTTCGCAATAAATCCGTTTGATACTCCGCTTGGACTAAGAAAACCTTTGCCTTCCCACAAGGCTTTTCTTGTTAATTTTTTATCTCTTTTGGCCACACCATTCGATGCTCAAGCTCCAGCGGACGGTGTTCCTGGACTGGTTCAGAGAGCTATTGATCTGGCGTATGAAGAATTGTCAGACGGCAATCATCCAAGACTGTATCAATCAAACACATTGCCAGATTTGCACGATATAATTGTCAGGCTTGATATTCCCCTGGACGAATCAACGACCTGGTGGGAAATCGTGGATGCCTTATTTGAACATGGATATATACATGAAGCAATGTCGGCACAGAGGTATGCCGTTCCCTTATTGTCTGATGTATCCTCTCAAATAACCAGAAACAGAGGTATCCAAAATACATATCCAGAAGAACTCCGCCAAAATGTATGGAGATCTATTATAGATGCCATTGAAGCATACATTATTTTGAAAGAGCCAACTCAATTTGACCTGGGAGATGCCCAAATCGTTTCCCTCGATCTTGACGAAGTTGCTCCTCGCGGCGGGGCAACCGCAGATCGGCAGTCTGCGGTTATGTATATGCTGGCTCGGCATATTTTGGGGGCGAAATTCTTTTTAATGCCTGCCGATGTTGCGTTGATGCCAAAAAAATATCAAGCGTATCACGAAGAGCGGATTGAAGCGATTAGGGAAGATCCAAAGAGGATTTGTTACGATGAGGCCCATCGAGTAACAAAAAACGAATCCGTTTCTGGCCAGTTACAGGCTGATATGACAACAATGACCCGTGAGTCCCGAAAATGGAATTTATCATTGGGTCTGTATTCTCAAAGCATTGAGGATATTCCAGAAATTATCACAGAATTAGCAACAACAGTATTAATCCTGGGGGCCGGAACAGATAAATCAATATCAGAACTTACAAGCCGTTTTGGATTAAATGGAGCTTGTGAATATGCCTTGAGCAGACTTGGTAAACCTGGCCCAGCTGGTGCTAATTTTATAGCATTATATAAAACAGCCCAAGGCTTATCCCAGCTCCCATTAACATTGACAATCGGCGGCCAGATGTTGTGGGCCTTCTCTTCAACTACGGAGGATGTCTCCATACGCAATGCACTATATAATCATTTGGAACCTACAGAGGCGTTGAGACGCTTGGCAAAACGCTATCCCGGAGGATCTGCAAAAAATGATGTAGAGCGTAGGCGACGTATCATTACAGATGAAAGCGTGGATGTCATTAGAAGAATTATTGAAGAAATTTTGGAGAAATAATGAAAAAAATACTGCTCATATTAATTTTTCTGTTTAGTTTTTCTGGTAATGTTTTTGCGAGCGGATGCCCGTGCGGTGTAATCGGCGGAATGATAGGTGCAGCAACAGCAGAAATAAATGCCCACACCCTGGCAGAAGAAACTTTAACCAGGACAGAAATTCTCTTAGCTGCTCAAAGTATTATCGGCACGATGAAAGTAAATACAGCTACAATTGTGAAAGCTATTCAGGCATTGCAGGAATCAAACGCTGATCAAATTAAATCAGCGCAGATTGCCCGTGAAGCTATGGAGACCTATGATACTTATTCTTCACCGGCAGCTCAACCAAAAACTTTGTGCGGATCATCTAATCTGGGAGCATCAATACAAGTCTCCGGGCAAGTTAGTCGTGAAATTATAAAAGATATGCGTGATAAACAATTAGAGCATAACGATAAAGCAGATAAACCGCTAAAATTCTTGAATAGAATTTTAGCAGATGATCATCCTGATATCGAAAAAATGACAGAATCAATAATACCAAACAACCATACATTAACCAATGACCAGGTAGCACAGGCCCAGGAAACCATTAAAAGTTTAGCTAATCCATTGCCAGCTCCTGTCCTTACCGATGAAATAAAACAAAGCATCGGAGGGCAGGGATACGCCGCTGCACGTCAAATTCACGAAACACGATTGTCTATCGCTATGGCCGCATTGACTGAGCATGTAGCGTATCATGCACCCACACTACCTTCAGAAGTGACTGCATGGGCACAGGAACAATGGACGGCAGCAGGAGCTTCCGGGCCCATACCTGGTGTAGTGAATGGAAAAATGTCAGAAGCTGCCTTACATAATTTATTGTCTCAACTCAGGATTGGCAATCCGAATTGGGCATCACAAGTAGCCACATCAAACAATACTGGCCTTTTACGCGAATTATTACAAATACAAGCAGTCCAGCTTGAATTGACCAGAAAAAATAATCAATTACTGGATCGTTTAACCGTTCTAAGTGCAGTTGATTTTTTATCCAGGATGGAAGGTATGACTGGAGAAAAATTAAAAAAACTCTATTCAAACGCAATCGGAACACAGCAATAGGAGGCGGTTATTATGGCAGATATTCCTGCAACATCACACGTACTGCTTGAAACAGATTCCTCAAAAGATTTTCTTGATGCCTTGCTTGGACAGGGTTGGGCGGATTGGGGCCAAAACTTGGGAGGAGAGGCTGGCCAGGAACTCATGCTGGAAATTTTTGGAGCATTCAATTCTGTTGCCTTAGCGGTAATTTCTGCCCTGTTTGTATGGGTGTCTGCCTTGGCTGTGACAGGCACAGCACATGAGGGTGTTTCTTTTGGAAAGAAATATTCATCCCTTTGGATGCCTGTTCGTTTTGTAGGGTCTATGGGTGCCCTGGCTCCCATATTTAAAGGATTATCCCTGTTCCAGATCGCAGTGTTGGCCTGTATTGGCTGGTCAATTAATCTCGGGAATTACGTTTGGGAATTAGGTACAGATTATTTTGTGGAAACCGGCGGGCAGTTATCTGTTCAAGCTCCAGATCAAAGTGTTCCTGCCTATAATAATTTGGCTAATGGCGTCATTAAGTCCTTGACTTATCAATATTATATGAAAGATCGACGTGATATGGATATTGAGCCAGGGGGGTCATGGGAGTATAAAAGTAAATTTTTAGGCGGCGGGGAATATGTTTTTAAATTTAATGGGAATTTAGGTTCTATCACAATAGATTGTGATGATGCTGATAACAGCGTGTGTATCAGTAAAACCAATGCTGTTACTACAGCTATAGAAAATTTATCTGAAACTGCATCTAAATTAGTGAATCCAGATGTCCCTGGTTCTGATATTGATTCTTCTGCACTATCAAAAGCCTCCGCAAATATTCATAAAAAGATGCTTTTAGACATACAGTCTTATGCTGCGAATTCTGATACGTTTCTTCATCAAAAATTACAAGCATTTCAGGATATGGCGGACCAGTATGGTTGGTTTATGGCTGGTAGCTCTTATTGGGTAATTTCTTGGATTAATCAAGAAGTACGTGATGCAATGTACTCTGGTATTGAGTATCACGATAAATCCATTTCTGACGATGAAATGGAAGGTATGACTTATGGTTTATCTGATTGGCCCGCTACTTTGGTTCGATTGAACAACTACATTGCTACGGGATACACAGATCGAAAAGGTGTCGATTTTGGCGTGTTACAATCTGTTGGAGTAGTCGATAAAGTAGAGTCCAAAAAGAGTTGGCTTGGATCAATTGCAAAGTTTTTTTCTATAAGAGAATTTATAAATAAACATTTGCCTAGAGATCTTTTGTCTTTTTTCATTGAAAAATTAGCGACAAATGATCCCATCAGGGCTATTTCTGCTGGTGGTGATCTTCTTATCGGTTCATCTTGGGTAATTGGTGGTGCTTTAACGGGGCTTCACGTTGCAAGTCTTGATAAATTAGGCCCAATTGTTTCTTTTTTACTTTTTTCATTATTTTTACCCTTAATGCTTTATGGAATAACCTTAGCTTATTATTTACCGGCCATACCATTTCTAAAATGGATTTCTGCATTGGCTGGTTGGGTAATCTTGGTTGTTGAATCTCTTGTTGCAGCACCGTTATGGATTGCAGCTCACGCATTGCCGGAAGGTGAAGGAGCGGCAGGGCAACATGGCCGACGTGGGTATATGTTGCTATTAGCTATTCTTCTTCGGCCGCCGCTGATGGTAGCAGGATTTTTCTGTGCCATCATTCTCATAAACATAATGGGCCGACTACTTGGCAAGGGATTTATGCTTTTTTTTGATAGCGTAGCTCAAACAAAAACATTGGGTATAACAGGCACTATTTCTATGATCGTTATTCTTGGCATAACGGTTATTATGCTTGCTAATAAGTTTTTTAGCTTAATACATTATTTACCAGAACATGTAACTAAATGGATTGGTCAACAAATGCAAAATCTCGGAGAAAAAGAAGATCAGGCCGGGGCTAAAAATGTTTTTGTAGGAAGTACAAATGCTATGCCTGCTGCTGGTTCTGGAATAAAAAAGCTTTCTGATGAAAGATTTGCAGAATTGAAATCAAAAAGAGAAAATACTACCTCTCCTGCTGGTGGCGGTGGCAGTATTTTTCCAGCATCGAATCTTGAGCGCAGTCTGGCATCTGTGGATACTACACCAACACAAGGGACAGGGCAGAATTATAGCCAATCAACAGATAGAACGCCAACTACTCCTCAATCAGATATAAAAGAGGGTTTAACTTCAGGGCCATCGTCCACAGGAGCAAAAAAAGCAAAATTAGGCAATCAAGAAAGTGGTGTCTCTGAGCGACATTTAACTGCTGGTTCAGAGGAATCAAGGACAAAAGGCAGAGGTGGAGCCGGAGCAAGTGGTTCTGGCACAAATGAATCAACTTCAGCACCTATCTCTGAACATCATTTAACCTCAAGTTCAAGTGGATTGGATTCAGGTGTATCTTCTTCAAGTTCTGGCACAAATACACCCAAGTCCGAACAAAAAGAGAAACACAAAAAAAGTAAAGAAAATTTTGATGAAGGGTATTTTAAATCCTAACCTAATGGCCTGGGCACATCATATTGATCAAGAAGTTGAAGACGACGTTTAAAGAGACTTTGTTTTCGTATGTAATAACATATTAATGATAACAGACAAGCTGACGACATAAATAAAATTTTTAATATCAGTTCAATATTATTTTCTATAAATAAATAGGTTAGATAAAAAATGATAGAAACAAAAAATAGATATAGAAATTTATTGGGCTTCCCAAGATCTTTCATGAAAACAAAATCTCTGTTTTCAAATTTAAACCCCCATACGGTTATCTTTTTTTTAAATAACAGATGCCTATTTACAAAAAAAATACCATCCGTATTAAGCGGATTAACACTAGACCAAAAATGTTTTTTAAATAAAATTCTAGGGAAAAATACCCGCTTACCATTATTGGAAAGAAACGTAACTTGTTTAGCAATACCTACGTTGTTAAACTTAAACGCCTCAGAATATCTTTCAATTCTGCCGGATATAACACTTGGAATTTGTAGTAATGGAGAAATAATTAAGACATCAAAAAAAAGTAAAAATATAGAAATCCAGGCAATTGAAAAGACTAGTGCCATAGTCTCATCACCATTGAGACTAAATTGTTTTCCAATCTCGCTAAAAAAGAAACACCCAATCAACAATATACAGCATCCAATAATTGGCCCAATAATTCCTAACCGCCCCATATTAGCCTCCGAGGGATATAATGTTTAAAAAATATTTCAGCCGCAAAAAAGCAAAAATTAGTCGAATGACTCAGCCTACCCTGGATCATTGGGCAAGCCTGAAAACAGATTTTCATAACCGGCTTGATAATTTGTCCCGGAACAGAACAAAATCTGCTTCCGTTTTTGCAGAAAACAATTTCCAGGTATTATTAAACGCCTGGGGAATGCGTTACTCTGATATACCCCATGTTCTGAAAAGTCTTTATATCAGACTATATTTGTTTATTTTCTTGCTGATATTTTCTGTGTTTCCAGCTGTCCAGGGATACTACATTCCGGCAACGTGCTTTTTGGTTGTAGGGGTAACAGGTATTCTGACTACCGCCTGGCGTATATCCATATTGAAATCTGAACGATTTATTCCGTTTGTCAAATGGTTGTTTCGGCAATCTTAAATTCTTAAAAACTATATAATATTTTAATCCATGGAGATTGAAATGACAAGAAAAAAAATAGAAAAAAAATCACCGGCAATCCTTTTGTGCGAAGCGATTACAAAAAAGCCGGGAAGTGTTTGGTGTCGTTGTGGAATACCTAACCTTATTATCCTCGCACCAGGACAATTATTCACTAAAAAGATGATGCCCTATGTTAAGCCAAGCAGTTTTTTCCCAGGGCCTCAAATTTATATCGAACTACAAATGGGGAGATGTCTCTCTTAAAACGATGAATCGTGATGAAGCTTGGTCAATAACCACAGAATCTTTGTTATACCCTCCATCCAGATCAGTTTTATGGAGATGGGCATGACCAAGAATGTAGCAGCAGCAAATTTCTTTCGTTCTGGAATAGTACTCAAGGGATTCAATGAGGGCTTTATGGTATTTCATTTTTTTCAAATCATTATCATCAATCCATGCAGTAACTTTAAACAGATTTCCGTCTTCATTGTAGTCACAACGGGAATTTATGAAAAAGATGCGATAGCCCTGTTCATTTTTGGAATACCTGTAAACTTTTGCCTCTCCGTAATAGACATGAGTCCAGTAAAAATAATTCCGGGCCTCTTCGACATATTTAAATGCTGTTCTATAAGAAATAATAGGTGTTTTCGGAAGAGAGAGTTGGGCTGTTATTTTATCTTCAGGCTCCATTTTTCTGAACAAATCCACGATGGAAGCGAGGCGGCATGTTTTTTTGGAGTAGTTCAAAACAAACTGTTCAAGGTTTTTCTTTTCAAGTCCCTTGGGCGCGGGGTGTGTCTTCTTTTTTCTTCTGGTAATTCCGGCCTTGGCTTCAGGGATATAAAATTCATCAAAAACTTCAGTTGCTTCAATATCTTTGGTGAAATTTTTAAAAATATTCTTATTGCTCAAGGTGCTGTATTTTCCCTTGTGTTTCAACATTTGGGAAATCATTTGATTGTATTTTTTCCAGATACAGTCAGGAGCATGGACATCCTTTATATTTCTTCTAAAGTGCGGCTCTTTCTTAAAAAATTCAGAGCTGTAGTTCACTCCTGTAATTTTGGGTGGATTTGGCAGTTTTCGGCATTGTTCATCGCTGCACAGGAAATTAAATCTTTGTCGCGGTTCATTCTGACTGAAATAGGCATCCTGGGCCTGGTGGATGTCAATAATTTCATCAAGCTCAATACAATACGCTTCAATGATGGTTTCTTGAGTCGGCATAATGGCCCCCCAATTTTAAAGACAATAAAACAATAGCTTTTAATAACCTATATTCAAGGAGAATCCAAATGACAAGTAAGATTTTAATCATTTCCATGACAGCTTTTATGTTGACAGCATGCAGCAGCAAAAAAGCTGTCGTAGAACACAGAGAACCAGATTTTGTTGAAATTCAGCTTGGACAGGCCGCAGAACACGCCCACGCTGACCTGGCGATGCTTGCAAAATTGAAAGGAGAAGGTATGCAGCCTTTACTGCCTGCTCCCTCTCCTGATTTGGAACAGCTTGTTACAATTGCCTGGACAGGCCCGGTAAAAAATGCTCTTGAAACAATCTGTCTGAAGATTGGCTATAAATACAAGGAAATCGGAAACATACCTGCCCAGCCCGTGACAATTGTTATCAGAGGTACTGACCGCAAAGCCTATGATCTGCTTGAAGATATTGCCTGGCAGACACACCCCCGGGCCGCTTTGCGTGTCGATCCCATTAATCAAGTGCTTACTCTGGCTTATGCGGGAGGTATATAATGCGTAATTTATCTATTCTCTTTTGTATTTTTATGATGTCTGCACTTATATCTTCCTGTGCTGCTACTGGAGCATCAGGTATAAAAACTGTAACGGATAATAAAAAGGCAACAGATGCAAAGGTGCCTGATGCAAGAGATGAGTCTGCCGCAGGTTATGGGCAGACCCAGGATGATCAGTACATATATCCAGTAGAGTTCGCTTCATTGTCGTTACCTCCCCAAAAAGATGAGCCAGAACTGCTGCGGGAATTATTAGAATTGAAAACCAAGGCTGACCAAAAAGAAAAAAAATCTTTTTTGGCATTTTTACGGCCAAATGCAATCCGGGATGCCGCTCACCTGGTATCATTACAAACAGCGGTATCGTACAGATATGATCAGTTGCTGACAGATACTCGAAAATACGCCCATGTTCTGGATACGGCATTTAATTTTGCTCCGTTGATGATGACCCAGGGAGAAACATTGATCATGCCGCCGGTTTTAACCAGATCAGGCCAATCTCTACGAATAGAAGACTCCCACACAGCAACTACATCTAAAACAACATATGAACTTTTATTCCCGGCAAAATATATATCTGTTGTTCCCGATTGGCACCAATACCTTATGAGTCAGTCTTTTCCAGAGCCTGAACAGCCTAATCCAGCCTTGCTGCCTCGCACAAATGAAGAACGATTGATTTGGCGTGCTGCTGTACGCCAGGGATGGGCATTCGGGATGGAGCAGGCAGAAGAAATTTATAAAACCAATATATCCAGGATGGCCAGAGATTTTCGTGGAATCACTCTTTATCATCTGCTGACAGCTCAAAATCTGTTAAGCCGGGCAAAAACAGCCAAGGCGGATATGGGAATTCATATTAATAACAATAAAATGTACATAGGCCAAAAAGTATACCGTATTACAAGTCCATCCAGATTTATCAAAAAACCGGAGATTGCACATGAAAAATAAGGATCAGCGCATTTTGGAAAATCGTTCCTCACTTGTTTCAAGTAAAGGAGATGAGGTTTTCTGTGAGGATTGCGGGGAACTGCTTGTTTTTGGAATGCAGGATAAACAGCATACTTTTTCTCTTGGCCTTTCTTCCGTGCTGGAATGTCTATCCATTGCGGAAAGGGATGGATTTGTGCCAAAACTTCCAGATGAATGGTGGGTTCAGGTTTGCAGCCAATCCAGCAAGATTTCAAAAAATTATTGGCATATCAACAACAGGGAGAAATAGGGAATGAAGGTTTACAAGCTGCGTCAGGGGTTGTCTCCGGTAAGGGCGATTACAAAAGAACAATTTGAGTACGATACCAAAAAATCAGCGCCTTGGTATCAAAAAAACCAACGCGGAGACTATTCACAGTTTGCCGTGTGTCCAGCTTGTGACAATCCCATACAAATTATTGCCTTATATAAAAGGCGGAAAGATAACCGTCCGTGCTATGGAAAGCATGTCAAAAAATCAGTACCGGGAATTTCTATGTACATTCAAGACAGGTACGATACATGTCCGTATGCAAATCCCTCTATGATCCGGGATAAAAATACACTCAGATATGAGACAGATGCTATTGGACGACAGGTGCTTTTTTTTCTAAGAGAACAGTTTGACAGAGTTGTTTATATATTGGAACAGCAAACCGGTATTCATATTGGTTTGTCGTTGGCAAGAAACATGCTCGAATCGTTTATCGGCATGAAGGGACACCTTTATGTAGGGACAAACGTATGCAACCTGCCATGGATGTTTGCCTATATGACGGATGCACAATCCTTATTTGGCAAATTTATTAAAAATAATGAAGAACTCTCATCAAAATTTAAAAGCGACAGTCATGTTTTTGTAAATGAAAAAGGACAAGTTTTAAGTAGCGGAGGTTTTGTAAATATCAATTTTTGTTTCATCAATCACAAGGTGTCTACAAAAGATAATTCCATAAATGAGTCCATAGAATTTATCGTTTTTGTAGAAGATAAAGAAATTTACAGTAAAAAGCTGGAAGTTGACACCATGTATTTTCATAACCTCGTAAATTTGCCTCCCGAACGTGCTTATCGTAATCAAAAACTGCTGGCCATAGCAAGAGAACTTTTACCGGAACGACAAGAATAAGGACAGAATGATATGCGGTATCATGAAGAGCCTCCTATTCGCTGGACACATGAAGATATTGATAAATTATTGTTGTGGTGTACGCATAAGGGCATGTCAGATTTGCTTTTGCGTTCTGGCGGCCCGGCATGGATGCGTTTGGATGGCAAATGGATGCAAGTCACAGAAAGAGCAATTACAGCCGATGAGCTATTTGCCGGGCTGGAACGGCTGACTAAAAACAACTCGGTTGCAGCTATGTTGCGATCTGGTCAAAAAGATTATGATTTTGCCCATCAAATAGAAGAGTCCAGGGGAGTCCGCCGCAGATATAGGGCAAACGCCACACCCATAGCAGATGGATATGCAACTGGCGTGCGCATTGTATTTCGAGCAATCCCTTCCATGCCGCCTCATATTGATGATTTGGGGGTTGAAAAAGAAATCCTTGAAGCAGCTTTTCCAGGGAATGGACTTGTCCTCGTTACCGGCGTGATGGGATCTGGTAAATCAACTTTGCTTGCTGCTTTACTCAGGCAAATTATTGAAACCGGAGGCCGTAATGTAATTTGCTATGAATCCCCAATTGAGTTTGATTTTGACGCTATCCCGATTCCCAAAGGCCCTGTCACTCAATCAAATATACCAGATCATCTGGCTACATTCTTGACAGCAACCAGGAACAGTACCCGGACAGCCCCAGATGTAGTTCTTATTGGTGAAAGCCGGGATCCTGAAACATTGCGAGGCATGATTGAGAGCGCAGAAATCGGCGTAACAGCGTATTCGACTGTCCACACTCGTTCGGTACCGGAAACCATTTCTCGTATCATCAATGTCTTTCCTGTTGCAGAAAGACTCCAGGTAACTGCTACGCTGCTCGCATCCCTGCGACTGATTATTTCACAGCGGTTACTGCCAAATCCAGCTGGTGGTCGATCTGCATTGAAGGAATATTTATCGTTTACCCCGTCTGTACGTGATGAGCTGCTGGCTACAAATCCGGAACAGCTTATCAAAAAAACAGAATTAATATTGGCAACAGAAGGCCAGACAATGCAATCTGCTGCACAAAAAGCCTTTGATGCCGGGAAAATACACCAAAACGATCTGCTGGCGATTCTGGCAGAGCGTGATTATGAAGAACAAAAATCAGGAGGTGAGTAATGGAAAAGAAATACATGGGAGTTTATTCAATTCGTGAATACAAGAAAAACGATGAAACCAAAACAAAATGGTTACGTGTCGGTGCAGGATTCGTCAATTCTGACGGATCATATAACATCCGGCTTAATGCCTTGCCGTTAATGAATCCTGCTACCGGCACAGTAGATTTACACATGCGGTATCCAATTGAAAAGGACGAAACAGACGAGACAAAACATTGGGATGAGGAGGAACCGTTTTGAATGTTTTATGGCGAGATACTGCCCTTCCCGCTAAAATTGGGCCATTGGATGCCAGGGCAATATTCCCCCTGGCTTTGTGGGTATTCCATTGGGCATGGTGGACATTCTATCTGGCTATAATCTGTATTGTAATTTTGTATTTAGTACAGCGTACAGGCATGTCTTTTATAGCGTGTATAAGATCTATCCGATTATTATTTGTCGGAAAAATAAGGCAAACACAGACGTTATCATCACGATACCGCAGCCGTTGCCGCTGGTAAGGAGGAAAATATGAGAAAAAATAAACATGGATTATACGATGCCGCCGTTCATAAGGCTTTTGAAGAAATTTCTTTAAATGAAGAGGAATTAAATGCCAGATTAGATCAAGGTGCATTTATGCTGAGTTATGAAGAAGCCATTGCAAAAGGGTTTTTGCTTGAAAATGAACCAGTAATCCCTGCAAGCCTGGAAACAAGCGTAAGGGTATCCATTGAATAAATAAGGGGGGTAAATCATGGATGAAAAGAAGAAGGCTAATCGTTGGGAGATTAGCAGGGACTGCCAGGAAGAATTTGTCAATTCCATAGCAGAAACTATGATTGAATTAGCGAAAGAGGATCAAAAATGGGTACAACCCTGGACTTCTGAAACTCCTATGGGCTTCCCTTTCAACGCAAGCACCGGACATGAATATTCAGGAGCCAATATGGTTCGCTTGATGCTTATCAGTATAGTGAAAAAATATGATGATGACCGCTGGATGACATTTAAGCAGCTTCAACATTATAAGGACGAGCACCCAGATCAGGAAATGTATATTCGTAAGGGAGAAAAAGGAACACGTATTCTTCGTGCTGAACAATTGAATTTTATTGTAGATGAAAAAACTGGAGAATGGACGTTCCCTGGGAAAAAGGAACTGCAAAAAATACAGGCAGACAAAGAGGCCGGAAAACCAGTTCCAGAGGTGCAATCCAAAATATTATTTTACCCTCACACAGTATTTAACGCTTCGCAAATTCAGGGCTTTCCTCCGAAAGAAGAAATCCGGCATAACATGACAGATATTGAACGTAATGATTTTTTGGAAAAATTTGTAGCTTCGTCTGGCGTATTGGTAACTCATCACGGCGGAAATGCTTATTATAAGGAAGATGGTGATGAGATTAAATTACCGTACAAAGAACGGTTTATTTCAACAGAAGAATACTATGCAACCAAAATGCATGAATATTATCATGCAACAGGCCATAAAAACAGGGAAAACAGGCTTACCTCATCGAAGCAAACAAAAGAATACGCTTTTGAAGAAATGAGAGCAGAATTGTTTTCCATGCTGTCTGGATCGCATCTTCATTTGCCCATGCCAATAAATAACTCAGCGGCGTATATCAATCATTGGAATAAAACTTTTTCCGGAGGCGAAGCTAAAGCAGTTTTCAAAGCCGCAACAGACGCAGCGAAAATTTTGACAGTTATGCAAGAATTTGAAAGAGGCGAACAACCCAAAACCAAATGGTTCCCGGATAAAACAGCCTGGCCGGAGCTGATCAAAGCCCAGAAAAAAATCGATCAGGAAACAGCCAATCCCGAAATATTGGTAAAAGATACAAAAGCAATTACCAGTCATGCATCAGAAGATAAAGAACTAAGCACGTCTGCATTTCTGCAATCCGAACCAGAAAGACAAATTCAGATCCTTCTGCGTAACAAGGAGCTGCTATCTGCTGCCCTGAAAAATGATCCTGAATTATCTCAAAGCCTCAGGGAAACCTGTCAGAGCGTAGCCCAAACGATAACGGAACAAAAAGAAGAACCCACAACACGAATGAAAGCTGGATGAAAGACACACCCCCCGGCCATGAACCAATGAAAATGAGGATGTATATATGAGACTTTTTATTGCAGAAAAACCTTCTTTAGGACGAGCTATTGCTGAAGGTCTGGGAGGAGGGCATAAAAAAAATGGATACATAGATTGTGGTAACAATATTGTGACCTGGTGTTTCGGACATTTGCTGGAAATGGACCCACCAGACAGCTACAATCCTGAATATAAATTTTGGAAAAGAGAAGATTTGCCTATTCTTCCAAAAACATTCAGGACATCATCCAGAAAAGATGCTGCTGATCAGTTACAAATTATTGGTAAACTACTGAAAGATTCAGTATCCGTTGTTAATGCAGGCGATCCTGATAGAGAAGGGCAATTATTGGTTGATGAAGTCCTGGAATATCATCATTACAGCGGCCCATGTGAACGTGTGTGGCTTGCATCACTTGATGATAAGTCCGTGGAAAAAGCATTGGCCAGTTTAAAAGACAATGCTCAATACGCTCCTCTTCGTGATGCCGCTCGTGCCAGATCACAAGCGGACTGGCTTGTAGGTATGAACTGCACTCGTGCGATGACTCTTGTTTGCCGGGATGCAGGAGCCCAAGGTGTATTATCACTTGGCCGTGTGCAGACTCCCACTCTGGCCCTGGTGGTGGCTCGTGATATGGCCATTGAACAGTTTGTACCCCATCCGTATTTTACCCTGCAAGCAGGTATTCAACATCCAAACGGTGATTTTATTGCTGTTTTCCAACCGGATGTTGATACCCAGGCAGGACTTGATGATCAAGGCCGATTGGTGAATGAAGATGAAGCTGTACGAATCAAAAAACTCGTCAGCGGGCAAGCAGGGCAAATTATTGAAACCACAAAAGAGAAAAAAAAGAAGAATCCTCCGCTGCCCCACAGCTTGTCATCTCTTCAGAAAACCATGTCTGCTCAGTATGGTATGAGTGCTCAACAGGTGCTGGATATTGCCCAGGGACTTTATGAAAAAAAGTTGACAACCTATCCAAGAACAGATTGCCGGTATCTGCCGGTGGAACAATTTGCCGACAGTTCCCGGATCATAACCAGCCTGGCCGGGGGTGTGTCTTCCCTGGAAACCTTGGCAAAAAACGCCCACAGTTCCATCCAAAATCCTGTATGGAATACAAAAAAAGTGACTGCCCATCATGCCATTATCCCGACAGGAGAAATATCAAGTTCTCTTTCTAATGAAGAAATGGCCGTGTATCTTATAATTGCCCAAGCCTATCTCGTACAGTTCTATCCAGCCCTGGAATATGAAGCACAAAAAATATTGGCCCGTATCCAGGATACGGTTTGGAAAGCAACAGGTCGTAAAGTTTTACATGCGGGCTGGACAGCTTTTTTAAAAGAGGAGAAAGATGAGGAGGAACAAAAAGAAGCTAATGCCTCTTTACCTGATGTGAAAAAGGATGATGACATTACCGTATCTGGGGTCAATATGCAAAGCAAGTCCACTCGGCCCCCAGCCAGGTTTACCGAAGGAACCCTTATTGAAGCCATGGCCAATGTCCATAAATTTATTGATGATGCGGCAGCCAAAAAAACATTAAAAGAAAACGAGGGGATTGGCACAGAAGCTACCAGGGCTAATATTATCGAGACCTTGAAAAAAAGGGATTTTCTGGTGCTTCAAAAGAAAAATATTTTATCAACGGCAACTGGTCGTAAATTAATTCAAATGGCACCGTCCGTACTGACTGACCCTGTAACAACTGCCAAATGGGAGTCTCGTTTATCAGCCATAGCAGATGGTGGGGAATCGTTATCTGAATTTATGGATGCACAGTTCAAGAATGTGCCTGAACTTGTGAATGCTATATTCAGTTTGTCTCTGGATATTATGCCAGACTCTCATCCATGTCCTGAATGCGGTAGAGCCTTGTTACGCAGAAAAAATAAAAAGGGGAACTGGTATTGGGGGTGTTTTAACAAAGAAAGCCATGCATCATGCGAACCTGTCTTTTTAAATGATAAAAAAGGCAAACCAGCTCCACCAGAGCCGGTAAAATCTTGTCCCGAATGTAATCAGCCTATGAAACAAATAAATACAAAAAAAGGGCCTTGTTTGGCTTGTTTTAATGAAAATGGCCATGAATCCGGAAAACCCAGATTTTTTAAAATTAAATAAGGATCAAAACAATGAAATATTTTTTTATTTCTCTTTTAATTATATGTGTTACTTCTATAGCTTTTGCTGAAAATTGCCCTGAAATTGATCTTGTCAGAGAAACAATAGATCGTCGAAATAACGCTGCTCAAGAATTATATGATGATATGATGCCAGATCCAAGAGAAACCATAGAGTTACTGAATGGCTGCTTACAAATAGTTAATAACTTGGGGGCTGGTTTTTCTTTGGGGGTTGTTTTACCAAGTCTTGATGAAATTTTACAAAGTTTGTGTGAAGTTGCAAGTGATACAATTAACGACAAAATAAATGGAGTTTTAAATTCTATGAAAGAGGAGCTTACTGGTCAATTTGGATTTGATTCTAATTTTGTTATTAATATTGATCCAGATGATATAAGCTCAGAATTATTGTCAAAAATCAAATGAAATATTTTTATATTTTTTTATTGGTATTTTTTCCGGTTTGTGTGAGTTCACATCCGTTGACGATTGGTGATATATATCGAATTGCCCGTGTTTTTGATTTGCCACCTGCCGCACTTATCGGTATTCTGGCAACAGAAAAAGGCAGACCGGGAGAAGCAAGACAGAATATAAACGGCTCGTGGGATATGGGGCCGTTTCAAATCAACACTTGTCATGTTGATGAAATAATACGGTTGGGATATGCTCCACAAGAAATTATGATGGATCCCCGTCTGAATGCGATTTTTGCAGCCAGGTTGCTGCAAAAACATTATTTGCGGACAAATAATATCTGGCTTGCAATCGGAGCATATCATTCCAGGACTCCTGCTTTACAACAGGAGTATATTTTGCGGGTACAATCCAAATTAAAGAATTTGGATCTTGAACAATTATTTTTCAGTATCAATAAAAAGGGAATGAAGAATGACAAACAAAAACGAATTTGATGAGAAGATTCAAGGAGAACAACCGATTTTTCTTGATGACAATGAGGGGGTAATGCGGCCAGAAGAATTAAAAGAGTGGTCTTCTAGTATTTTTTGTAACCGTGGTCTTATAGATCAAAATTTAGATGATGCCGATAAGTGAAAATGACGGGAAAATAATTCTTTCTCATTTTTGTAGCAAAGGCAGAAGAAATTTATGCGCTCAGATCTGAACGAATTGAAATTGGCAATACCCCTGATCTTGAAAAATGCCATGATTCTTTACAAGCTGCACTGACTCATAATCGTGTTTTAACTCTTTCTGATATTGATAATATCGTTTTTTTAACAGCGTATCGTATGCAGGACAGAAGAATGAAAACTCAAAATTTCCCAGCTACAAATTCAGTTCAATTTGCTTCTGAAGTGTGTGAAGCGATCAGTATGGCCACGTCTGCTTACAAAAGGCATAAAGAAAATTTGACAAAACTTAATTGGCATAATGAAAATCCAGTTTACCAGGATCAATTAATTGCTGTTAGAATGAGAGGAACTGGACACAAACAAGAATATATTATGGCAGGGATTTTAGAAGGATCTTCCGTTTTTAAATCTGGTCATGCAAGTAAATGTTCTGTAGGAGCGTTCAGCGAAAAAGGAGACCAGATCCTTCAATCGGAACAGGCAAAAAGCCTTCTGCCAGATTGGAAAGATGTAGAAACAAAGATTGAACCTCCTGGCCCTAAAAATTCTCCCACAATGAGGATGCTATGAAATCAAATGACAGCCAGGAACTGTTTATTGGTTTTGGACTGTTGCTACTTATTTTTTTAGGTATTCCAGCTTTTTATCATGCAAAAGCTGACGTGATAAACGGTTTGTTATTATTGCTATGTAAAGCCGAGTTGCGATTGTTTGTATCTTTTTCTGATTCCGCAGCAATCGGGCTATCCAAAATTTCTGCACTTGATCCCAGCAATTTAAGCTGGAATGATATGTCAACAGTCCTGTTCTTTACTGGTAAATACGTACGGTGGGCTTTTTTGATTATTCTTCTTATTCTTGGGGGTATCGGTTTTTTATTGAGCAGGACAAAAAATCTAAATCGTAACTTTTCCATGGCTTCATTGCTGGAAAATAATGCTGAAATATTTCCCTGTATGACTCCGGTCGTTGGCCGCGGCGACTATTTACTTTCCCGTGAGTCTTATGACTCTGGCTACTGGAAGATTGCCCGCAGTCCTATTCAGTTTGCCGCAGAACATAATCTGTTATGCGATTCTCAAAAGAATCCTTTTTCTTTGAATCAAATTTTGCGTGATGGCCTCGGATATAAAGATATGCCTGCATGGGGCCAGGCTGTTTTTGACCTGACCGCAGCTAAAAAGGTCTTTACAGATCAGCTTGGCCAGCCAGTACAGGAATTTTCGGCCATGTCTGCAATCCGCAAGGCCCTGGCTACTTCGTTTGCTCTGTATGCAGTTGGTAAAAAAGAAGAAGGGGTTGATTTACTGGACAAGCTCTCTGCATCATACTCTGAAGAGAACAAACCTGAATGTCTGGTACTGAAAGAAGCCTCATTTATAAAAGATGCAGAGGAAAAATTTCAAACAATCTTGCCACAACTTGACAAATCCTTATCCAGGCATGCTTTTGAACTTACCTGGTTTATGGAGCTGTTATTGCTGGCCAGGAAAAAAGGCGTGCTGGCCAGCTCTCAATTTTTGTTTTTACGGCCCATGGATAGACCCCTGTGGTATGCTCTGAATCAATGCGGCGGAAGAACAGCCTGGACAGAAGCTGCTGCTGCCTGGGAACATTATCACGAGGAAAAAAAATACCAAAAAGCCATTGCAGAACCACAGGTTGTGAAAGCGGTGTCCGGACTCAAAAAGGAGCTGGCCAGACAGGGTTGGTTGACAGACACACCCCCCGGCCAAGATGTTGAAAATTCGGACAATGAAGACCAGACTCATGCAGCCTATTTACGAAGATTACGGCTGGAGCTGATATAAGGGGACTTATGCGCAAACAACGTGCAATAGATGACGCCCAAGCACTAGACAAAAAACGCCTGTTACGTGATGTACGACCCTTCCCGGAACGGCTTGTTTCAGCTCTCCGCAATGGCCAGCTTCAGCTTTTTGGTATTTTTGCCTGTGCTGGTTGTTTGCTTGTTTTTCCGGCAGCCGCCAATGTTTTTTTCTTCTTGGGGTGTTCTTTTTTCTTCTGCGTGTACTCTGTATTCGAGGAGAACGGTTGCCATTTCGGATGCCGCTGGGTCTCAGCGGTAAAGACAAGGGAGATCCGCTTCCTGGCCGCAAAGGGTACGGCCCGCCTTCTGGAATTTATTTCTTAGGCCAGGAATTTTCATCAATGAAGGAACTCTGGCTCAAAGCAAAGGATATTCTGACACATAGCCTTTTTTTGGGTACAACCGGCAGCGGGAAAACTGAAGCCTTGGTATCCCTTTCGTATAATTCCCTGGCAACCGGCAGCGGATTTTTTTATATTGATCCAAAAGCTACACCAAAACTTGCTGTTCAGACCTGGCAGATGGCCAGATACCTTGGTCGAGATGATGATTTCCGGGTACTGAATTACGGCACGTCCGGAAAAGAAAAAGGCAAGTCTCCCCGGCGTATGACCAACACAAACAATCCTTTCACTCTTGGGAGCGCGGAGGCTCTCAGTCAATTGCTTGTTTCTCTTATGCCACCCACAGATAAAGCAAACAGTATTTTTGCAGATAAGGCCCAGGCTCTTATTTCTGGTGTTATGTATGCTCTGGTTGATCTTCGTGATAAAGGCATCATTAAACTGTCAACAAAAGCGATTCGGGATGCCCTTTCTGTTGAAGCATGCGTTAAGCTGGCGCTCCGTGCGGATCTCGAATCAAATGCCCGTGATTCAATACAAGCCGCACTAAAGACATCTGGTTGGGTAGCGGGTAGGGACTTCAATGAACAGCCTCCTGCCTTTTTAGAACAATTTGGCTACGCACAAAGTTATTTCGGAAAAGCCCTGTCTAGTTTGACGGACACCTATTCTCATATTTACGGTGCAGAAGATGGAGAAGTTGATTTTGCGGATGCTATTATGCAACGACGAATACTGGTTGTTATGTTACCTTCACTCGAAAAATCTCCTGCTGAATTATCAAGTCTCGGCAAAATTTCCTTGTCTTCAATCCGTACCGCCTGCTCGGTTGGTCTTGGATCACAAATTGAAGGATCGGCAAAAGATACGCTAGAAGCATTACCCACTGATGTTATGGGGATCGGCCCTTATCTGTGTATAGTTGATGAGTATGCGGCTATTGTTACTCCAGGTTTTGAGGTGGTCTTAACTCAAGGCCGAGGGCTGGGTATTGCAGCCATTATAGCCAGTCAGGATTATGCAGGAATTTGGGAGGCAGATCAGAAAGGTGCACAACAGATTGTAGCGAATACCTCTCTAAAGGGTTTTATGAAACTCCAGGATGCAGAAAAAACTTGGGGATTGATCCGTGACCTGGCGGGCCAAAGTACGGTCTTACGGACATCAGGTTTTGCGGTCAAAGAAAATCGTGGTGGTGGTTACAGGGATTCAATGAGTACAACAATAGAGAAAGAGGACAGGGTAAATTTGAGAGATTTGCAAGAACAGATTGAGGGAGAAGCGCATTTTGTCTTTAATGGACAAATCGTCCGGGGAAACATGTTCTATGCTTCTCCGAATCTGAAAGGTGCGCAGTTGAGGATCCCTCAGATGCTGCAAATTGAAGAAGAAAATCTGAGTCCTACTATTGAACAAAACCCTGAGGAGGCAGTAGCATAGTGGTAAAAGAGAGGTTTTTAATTCATCTGCGGAATTTTGATTCCCCAGAAAGAATAGCTGTACAAAACGCAGCTATTCAAGCTGTTAAAAATAATTACGAACAGATTCTTGAAAAATACAAATCAGATCCAAGGTCTTTTCAGGGACGTTATATCTGCGCGGACTTGTTCAAAGAATTTCTTCCATCGTATTCCGAGGACAGAAATTTTTACAATGCACCGGTACATAACTCGGCGGCGGCCTTGGCTGGCTATCATTTTTTTCAATCTCTTCAAAAAAGAGATGCTCCAGAACAGGATACAGTCGTTTTTATAACAGGTATTCCCGGAGCAGGAAAAACATCAGCAATTTTTTTGAGTAATAATAGAAAAATTCCAGACGATTGGAAATTTGTTTTTGAAGGGCAACTTGCAACTTTAGAAACAAGCTTGCCGAAAGTTCAGGCTGTACTTGATGCTGGATTAAATCCCATAATCAAGGTCGTTCACCCAAAACCAGAAATAGCCTTACAGCATACTTTTAAACGATTTGATGAAATTGGACGTGGGGCTGGAATTAACATTATGGCTAAAATTCAGGGAGAGTTGCCAGACGGGTTGCAAGCGTTATATGAAAAAGTTGGAGAACAAGTGGAGTTGGAAATTTACGATTCAAGGGAACAAAATAATCCGAAAAAAAATGTCGGTTGGGAACATCTTAATATTCTTAAATCGGAGGGAGATTATGCAAACATTAAACAACGACTTGAAGCAGAACTTGAACGAGCCAGAGAGTCAGGAACAATTACAGAAGACTGCTACCGCCAAGCGGCAGGCAGAACTCCAAGAGCAAAACGAGAGATGGAGCAAAGATGTGCTGCAAGGAATCAAGAGGATGTCTCAGGACGAAGAATTCAGGAAAAAGATAGCCAAAAATCTTTCCTAAGATTGAAATGAATTAGTTCAGACCTGATCGTACATTTTGATTTAACAAAAGATCAAGCCAGAGCTTTATTTGGTCTCGAAATAAAATCTCAACCGAAAAGCTCACTATGAGATCCAAGTCTCGCTATTTTTAGAGTATCAAGCTCTTTTTTGTATATCAAAAGTAAATCAGGTTTAATGTGACACTCTCTGTATCCTGCCCAGTTACCAGACAAATTGTGGTCTCTGTATTTTTCTGGCAACAAATTTTCGCCTTGTAAAATCTGAATAACAGCATCCAGCTCTGACCTGATTTTACTGTGGCGAAATACTTTCAAATCTTTCTTGAAAGCACTGGAAATTTCAATCTTCCTCATCGATTAATGCCCACACTTCATCGACGTTTTTTAGCTTGATGCCGTTACCTTGTTCTAACTCTGATATAGCCTTTTGTGTTTTTGCATTCGGGACTTTAATTTCAAACGGCATTTTTTTTTCTTTGGCGACTCTCAACATCAGCAAACGGATAGCCTCGGAGACGGAAAGCCCCATCGCTTTTAGTGCGGTAGCTGCTGCTTCTTTTGTTTCGGAATCAATCCGGGCTCTGATGGATGTATCAGCAGTTTTCATATCCCCCCCCTTTTTTAGAAAATATGTAGCAACAATGTGGCTATATATTTACTTCAACAAAGTATTAGCGTCAAGTTTTTTTTACGGAGTGGAGTGTGTGAGAAGCCTATTAACAAAGCTTTTCAGACATTGCAGCCATCATAGCCCGTGGGCCAGTCTGGCGGATAACATCCCTAGCTGGCCCAGGCCGTTATAAATGAAGATTTATTATAGATTTTTTGTATAATTTATTATATTTTTTTAAACAAAATAATTGATAAAAATTAAATTTCTTCCATCTGTTCTTTTTTTATTATTTGTATAATTTTTTCTATGGCCTTCTTGTTTCCAGATCTGGCTTTTATAGCCAGAGTATAAGCATGTAGCAATTCATCTGCTGTAAAATCGCATGCGGTAAAGCGGATACCGCCGATTACATAAGTAGGTGTACTGCTAATTCTGGATGCTGCTTTCATGTCTTCTTGGATGATGTCTATAGCCTGCCCTGCTAACGCTTGTGCAAAAGATTCAGGATCAATATTGGCCGCAGCCATAGCTGTGGCAAGTGATGATGCATAAGGTGCAGCAACCGGCATTTGTTTTTTGGGTAGAATTGCATGCCAGAATTGATTCGCAGCATTAATAGAAAAGATTTTTAATGCTTCATAGGTCAATGCTTTTTTTAATGATTCTCCTTCATTTGGTTTGATCCGGTGACGAATTACAATCTCAAGTCCTGGATTTTTCCGGACGGCCAAAAGTGGCTCCGAAATGTTGCAATATTGGCATTCCATATCTATCCAATATTCTATGAAGTGGTTAGAGACAGGAGAACCAGTTATGGTTTGTCTGTTTGCTAAATTGTCAGCTGGCCATCCTGTGGCCAGGTCATTCATAATTTCTTTTTTAATCCTATTTTCAATACTTGCAGCATGAATTGGACTGATTATTATCAGACAAAAAAGAGGTATCAAGATGTTTCGCATAGTTGATTTCTCCTAATAAGTTTATGAATAGTTGATACATCAACATGATAATTATGGGCAATAGTCGCTGGCGTTTCCCCAGCTTTGTATTGTACCAGGATAGCCTGGCGTTGATCATCAGATAATTTTTTGGGACGGCCAAGATGTTTGCCCAGGGCTTTGGCTTTAGCAATCCCTTCTCGTTGCCGCTCTTTTATAATTGCTTTTTCGAATTCTGCAAAAGCTCCCATTACCTGGAACATTAAATTTTGCATGGGGGATGACTGGCCATCAAATGTCAAATTTTCTTGATGAAATCGAACAGCAACTCCGGAATTTGTTAAATCATGAAGAAGTTTTTGCAAATCAACTAAATTCCTTGCCAAACGGTCAATGCTGTGAATATGCAATACATCACCTTCCCTGACATAATTCAGGCATTCAGATAAAGCCGGACGTGAACTTACCGATCCGGATATTTTATCTGTGAAAATTTTTGTCAAATTTACATTAGCAAGCTGCCTATCTGTATTTTGATCAACTGAACTTACTCTGATATATCCTACGTCAGCCATTAATTATCTCCTGATGTATAAAGAAAAAGATTAAGACCTTTTGCTTTTTATTTTTTCTTGACCTTTTTCCTTGCTTGAAACCCGCTACTTATCGTTATGAAAAAAACAAGGTAAAAGGTACACCTTTTGCCATTAACCTTATTATTTTTATATTACCGCATTCTCATATTTGATGCTTTTGACCTGTGTGTTTTTTTATTTTCAGGATTTTCCTGTTGTTCAATTTTTTTCCAAAATTCAATATATTTTTCATTCCGTTGCAGTTCTTTATCTGCTCTTAAACTGAAAGCGTATTCTACTGTCCGTTCAGCATATCTTTCCCAGTTCCTTTGTTCATTTTCTCTAAATGATGGCCCACACATCATAATTGCCTGTTGTATTTCATTTGGATTGTGCCCGGTAGCCCTCATCCGCACAGCAATCATAGCATCCACACGTGATTTATCGGTAATTTTAAGATGTTGTTGTATGTTTTTAAGATGGGCTTCAAATGCTGCTACTGGACTTCCTGGAGATCCATTGGCAATAGCCATTTTTTGTTGATAATGCCGTCTTTCTACCCGTTGTTTTGCCAGTTCTTGATATTCTTTTTCTATCTCCTTCGCTCTATTTATAGATTTTTCACAAACCCTTTGCTCGGCTTTTAATATTTTCACTTCGGGAAAAGTACCGTCCTTTCTTTGATGCTTTGGTTTTCGATTATCAAACCCAGGGGCACGGTGTGGATGAATGCAACCTGATAAATTTTGATCCCCATATTCTTTATTGAGTCGTTCTGTGAGCCTATTGCCAATATCTTTGTCGAATTTACTGCCAAGTTTAGGAATTGTAATAATACATTGATAATTTTCAGGGCTGCTTTCTAATAGTATAGCTGGTTTATAACCATCTTTGATTAATTGTCTTACCTTCTCTTTTGACATATCATCAATTAAAATATGATGTTTATCTTTCGATAAAGGAGTGTAATAAACATTTTCCCCTTTTTTCTGCATCCGAATCATTTCACGCATTCGATTTGTAATCTCATTGGGATAGAAACCGTTTGTCACTCCATCTTTTTTATCCAGAATAAATGCTTTTTTACCTCCGTTTTTAAACATCCGGATCGCAGTCACTCGATAACGATCCGCATTGACAGCTTGGTGATATATTTCAAACAATTTTTGTTGTCTTGTTTTCATAGCTTCCATCCTGGCAGCCTTTACAGCTTCTTTCTTTTTTTCCAAGGCTTCTTTTAACTCTGGGTTTAAAATTTTAAATCCGTGTTCTGCCGCTAACTGCAAGCATAAATTTTTATATTCCTGACTTCCATCAATATGCAAAGAACCCCATTTAGTTGCAGCCAATTGTAACGCAGCTAATACATGATTATTTTTCTGAATGTCAAAAACATCAATCTTACGTCCTCTATCAATAAATGCTGTGTCAGATTTATCGTTAGAATAAAACACATTTCCATTAAATACTTCATAATTAAATGATCGAATATCAATAAGTTTAGGTTCCACATATTCATCACCAATTACAGTATCTTGAATATTATCTGTATTGATTTTTGTTTTTGATTCCCAAATATCAAAATCAGGATAAGGTGGATATTTTTTTATTAATTCTAATCGCTCAATATTATGACGTTCTTTCAATTCTAATCGTTGTTTTGTATGTTCAGCTGCTATCATACTTCTTATTGCATTGAGTTGTTTCCCTCTCCCTTTCCAATCTCCAGTTGTTGCTTTTATTCGATTCTCTTTTTGTAGAAGAAATAGCAATTCTCTTTCTTTTGTATGTTTTTCTTTTAAACTTTGAGTCGCATATTTTTTATCATCATTATATTCTTTTCTTAATTTAACATATTCATTAAATGCTACATTTCCCAATCCTCTATCTCTGATTCGTTTATTTCTATTTCTTCCATTTCCTGTTGAGTCTCTTTCTGATCTGCGATTATTGCTCCGTCGCACGCCTTCAGATCCTCGTCTATAAGCACGTGCATCAAGCGACAAAACACCCTGAGTTTGTCCTTTCCTGTTATATGCCAGACTGCGTTGGGACAATTTGCACAAATCGTTTTCGGATAATGCCCTAAGCTGGCCAGGGTGTAACTCGTCTGCTCTGTGTTCATAATATGTGACTCCTTCTTTTCTTTCTTCGTATGGTCCTAATCGTTTTTCTAATTTACCTAAGCTGGCTTTCCTATCTATGCTGCTGGCTTTAAGTGCAATATTGTCGATCCAGACGATAGCTCCGCTTCCTTTACGTTCAAATATGATATTTTCTTTCGCCAATGATTCATGTAATTCCTGCCAAGATGCAGCAGATTTTATGAGAGGAGCCGCAATCTTTTTCCCTATTCTTTCTGCTGACGGTTCTCCAGTTTTAATTTCGATACGTTTTGATTTCTGACTTACATTTTCTTTTTTTACAGTTTTTCTATAAACAATTTTATCTTCAAGGACTTCATACAAATCATTTTGTTCCTGATTCCACCCTTGCTCCGCTGTTATTCTTGCAATCGCTTTATGACCAGCTTCAATATCAAATCCACCGTTTATCCTCGTTGCTTTCAATGTTGATGGATTGATTCTATTTATTGCTAAATGCAAATGGATATTTTTAGTATCGTCATGCACACCATATATTATTTGATGATTTTTTATCCCCATTTCTTCAATCAAAATATCAATTGATTGTTCAATTTGATCAGTTGTTGGCTGTTCTCCTAATTGCCAACTAATTATATAGTGCTCAATCGGATCCTTGCTTTTTACATTTTCATTAGCCAAAGCAATCATCTCCAATTGTTCTGATTTTGGAGTGTCCGAAATAATAAATCCTCTTGAATTTGAATAAATACATTTTTCGTTTTCATTTCTATTTTGAGGAGACAAAATATAATTTGTCAATTTTGTAATTCTTCTTTTTTTAGAAGCTGCTGCATTCGGATTGATCGCTTTTTTAAATATCATTTGATAACCGATGTATATAATTTTTTATTTCTAAAATAGTATCGTTTACATCTTTTTTATAACAGCCTTTTGATTCAACAATTGCAAGTTTTAATAGACCGCCAATTCTCCGTAATTCATTAATCATAATTATGTCTGCATTGGCCACAATAGGTCTGCCAAAATATCTACGTCGGATCAATTCAGACACAGAAAGACCTGCCAACTCTGCGTCAAGTTGCAGTTGTTTTTTTTCTTTCGATGTCACTCTGATTCCAATTCGGTTATCTAAAAAATGTTTACTATCTTTCACAGCTAATCCTTTCTGATCCGTGCGAGAAACAAAGTGCCGAGCATGGTCATTATGGGTACAGGCATCCCCTGTCAGGAGAGCCAAGGTAAAAAACGGAGTTTTTTATATTGGCGTGCAGATGTTCGACATCTGCCATCCTGCATGGCACTAGGCACACTATTTTTTAATAACCAAAATTATTCTATTTGACAAGAATAATTTAAATATAATATAGATAGAGTTAAAAAAAAGGAGATAGATATGGAAATGAATGAAGAACAAATTGATTTAATATCTGCTAAACTTAAAAAAATCCCACGGAAAAATAAATACACAAAAATGGAGATAGTTAGAAGACTTGAGAAAGATATAGATGAATTAAAAAGAAAAGGATATAATATCCAAGAAATAACATCATTTTTACAAAATGAGGGCTTGGATATATCTGCATCTACATTGAGAACATATACAGCTAAAAAGAGGATTAAAAAAGAGAATAAATCTGATAAAAACAATCTAAAAAATAAGAGAAAAAAAATTAAAAAAGAAATGGATCAAAAAATCAAAGAATCATCTATGGATTTTGTTAAGGAAGACCCGGAGGAACTATGAATAAAATAATTTATGTTGGTGGCGGAAAAGGCGGTGTTGGGAAAAGTAAATTATCATTTGCATTGCTAGATTATTTATCGAAAGAACAAGAAGTGATGTTGATTGAAACTGACACATCAAATCCAGATGTATTTAAATCACATTCCAAGCAAGATAATATAATATGCAAACAATGTGACTTAGATACTCCAGAAGGCTGGATAGAGCTTGTTAATTATTGTGATGATTTTAAAGATGTTCCAGTTGTGATTAATTCCGCAGCCAGAAATGATAAAGGGATTAAAAAATATGCAGAAACTTTATCAAACACATTGCCAGAGATAAACAGAGAATTATTTATTTTTTGGGTAATAAATCGTCAAAAAGATTCATTAGTTTTGCTAAAAGAATTTTTAACGATTGTTGATGAGCGTGTGTATGTCTGGCGTAATTTATATTTTGGAAATGAAGAAAAATTTGAGCTGTATAACACATCAAAACTCAAAAAAGAAATTGAATTAAAATCACTAAGTTTGAATTTCCCAGATCTTGCAGATCGTGTTGCTGATA
>PDWI01002312.1_pt1 | contig 28974 bp, 25 predicted proteins | sample 1430891 | NCBI WGS metagenome assembly PDWI01 (sample SAMN01162508, study PRJNA174530) | Oral metagenome, whole genome shotgun sequencing project. | biome: Marine environment; feature: Marine mammal; material: Swab sample of the gingival sulcus; isolation source: swab sample of gingival sulcus... | reverse complement strand
ATATGGGTGCCGCTAGGAGTAAAGAAGAATTAGAAGTTTTTCTAACAAATATGTTTAATGATAAAAATATTTTAACAATAAAGAGTGATATTATTCGATCTATTATAGCTTCATTTATCGTATCTTTACGATCTACGGCTATGCGATATACCTCACCATTTGCACAGACAGCAATCGCTAGAATAAAAAAAGAGAAGATAAAAGATGTAATTTTACTTCCGCTATATCCTCAATATTCAACAACAACAACAAAATCAAGTGTTGAGGATTTTATAGAAAAAAGTGATGATCAATTTAATATCACTATAATTGAACCTTTTTATAAAAATGAGCTGTTTAATAAAGCAATTTGTGATGAGATTGTTAAAATGCAAGGAAAATATAATGATTTTCATCTTATCTTTTCTGCACATGGCTTACCACAAAAAATTGTAGATAGAGGTGATCCATATCAGCAACAAATAGAGGAGCATGTAGAGCTATTAAAGGAAAAATTATCACACTATGCAACAAATATTAAATCGATTAATTTAGCATATCAATCCAAGGTGGGTCCTATGAAGTGGCTAAGCCCTAGTTTAGATAATGTGCTAAAAGATTTTAAAAATGAAAAAGTGATTATTTATCCTATATCTTTTATCATTGATAATAGTGAAACTTTATTTGAACTTGATATTGAATATAGACAACTAGCTCAAAAAATAGGAGTCAAAGAATATAAAGTCTGTTCTTGCGTAAACCACAACAAAACTTTTGTAAATGCACTTAAAGAGATTATTTCTCTCTAAGTATTTAAAAATAGAACTATTTGGCAGTTATTCTAATAGTTCTTGCTCTAGGACAATTATTTAGCAATCGACAATCATTTGTAGTATAATAAGTTTTAGCAGAAGCTACGACTCTTCCCGTTTGATTATCCATAATTCTTGCATTGATTATGACCTTTGTACCAATAGCTGAAAATGTTCCAACTAAAACATAACTATTGGCAATCTTTTTATTTATTTTCTTAATATCTCTAGTGATAAAAAATTCACCAGTTGGATTTACTGAAAGTGCATTTTGACCTCTAAAGTCTGCAACATTAAACCCTCTTACGAATAATTCATTAAAAAAAGTTTCAGCAAGAGTTCTACCAAAGGCACTAGTACTTGATAAATTGTGTAAGTTTACAAAAGATGTAATAGCGATATTCCCCATATCAGCTTGCGCAATTCTGCTACTAGCTAGTAAACTATCAGCTAACTCTACAATCTTATCATCTAATAATCCATTAGAACCCACAGGAGCTACATAGTTTGATGTCATATTTCCATTATTTATCTCAATAGTGTTTTCACCTTGCGCACTAGCAACCGTTGAGAAACATATAAGTGAAGCAATAAACCCACCTCTGATTAATCCTTTTAACATTTTATACCTCTTTTTATTTATATGAAAGAAGTATATCTGTGCATTTCTTAAAACTAGATAAATTTATTTAGCTACTATATGGTTTATTTATTAATCTAAACTTTAATAATTCCATTAATAATAAATTATTAAGAAAGAATTAACTAATTCAGATTGATTTAAATTAATCTAGGCTAAAATTCGTTTAATAAGTGGCGTCTTGCGTGGCTTTATTTTAAACTTTAGGAGGAGATTGATGCAGAACGGTGCAACAATTGAGTATGATTACTCGATAGCAAAGGCCTTTACTTTTGCAACAATTCTGTTTGGAATCATAGGTATGACTGTTGGTGTTATTTTAGCATTCCAATTAGCATTTCCAGAGCTAAGTAATTTAGCTGGGCAGTATGGTACATTCAGTAGGTTACGACCATTACACACAAATGGTGTGGCATTTGGTTTTACATTAAGTGGTATCTTTGCTACATGGTATTATGTAGGTCAAAGAGTATTAAAAGTGTCATTAAATGAGTCACCTTTTTTAAAGGGTGTTGCTAAATTACACTTTGCTTTATATTTTATTACAATTCTTCTAGCTGTAGTTACTTTACTTTTAGGTATCACCACTTCAAAAGAATATGCTGAGTTAGAATGGCCATTAGATTTACTCGTCGTAGTATGGTGGGTTTTATGGGGTATCTCTATTTTTGGATTAATAGGTATTAGAAGAGAGAGAACATTATATATCTCTTTATGGTACTATATAGCATGTTTCGTGGCAGTTGCGATGCTGTACTTATTTAATAATATGGAAGTTCCAACTATGTTTTGGGCTGATGGTGCACCTAGTTCTTGGATGCATTCTATTTCAATGTATGCTGGTACAAATGATGCGCTGGTTCAATGGTGGTATGGACATAATGCTGTTGCATTTGTATTTACTACTCCTATTATTGCTATGATCTATTATTTCTTACCAAAAGAATCAGGACAAAATGTTTATTCTTACAAACTTTCTATTCTTGCATTCTGGGGATTGATGTTTGTTTATTTATGGGCTGGAGGACATCACCTTATCTATAGTACTGTTCCTGATTGGATGCAAACTATGGGTTCTGTTATGTCAGTTATACTTATCTTACCATCATGGGGATCTGCTATTAATATGCTTCTTACTATGAAAGGTGAGTGGGGTCAACTACAAGCTTCTCCATTAATTAAATTTATGGTTATGGCTTCAACATTCTATATGTTATCTACAATTGAAGGACCAATTCAAGCTATTAAATCAGTAAATGCTATTGCACACTTTACAGATTGGATTCCAGGACATGTTCATGATGGTGTATTGGGTTGGGTTGTATTTATGGTTATGGCTGCATTATTTCATATGGCACCTAGAATGTTCAAAAGAGAGATTTATTCTAAATCGTTAATGGAAACACAATTTTGGTTACAAACAACCGCGATTGTATTATATTTTACATCTATGTGGATTGCTGGGATTACTCAAGGTATGATGTGGAGAGCGTATGATGAATATGGTTCATTATTGTACTCATTTATTGATACAGTAACTGTGCTTCACCCTTACTATACTATTAGAGCAGTAGGTGGATTGATGTACTTAGTAGGTTTCTTTATGTTTGCATACAATATGTATAAAACAGCTACTTGTGGTAGAGTTCTTGATAAAGAGCCTACAAATGCATCGCCTATGGGCGCTTAAGAGAAAGGGGTTAATATGTTTCATTGGTTAGAGCAAAGACCGTTTTTCTTTACGGTAGTATTATTTTTATTTTTGGCGTTTGCTGGATTAGTTGAAGCTTTACCAGATTTTGCTAAGGCTTCTCAACCTAAAGTTGGTACTAAACCGTACAATATTTTAGAATTGGCTGGTAGACAAGTTTATATTAAAGAGTCTTGTAATGCTTGTCACTCACAGTTAATTAGACCATTTAAATCAGAAACTGATAGATACGGTATGTATTCGATTTCTGGTGAGTATGCTTATGATAGACCATTTTTATGGGGATCAAAAAGAACTGGTCCAGATTTATTAAGAATTGGTAATTATAGAACAACTGACTGGCATGAAAACCATATGATGGATCCGGCTTCAGTAGTCCCTGGTACAATTATGCCAGCTTATCCATTTATGTTTACAAATAAAGCGGATATAGCAACTGCATATGCAAATGCAAATACACAAAAAAATGTATTTAAAGTGCCATATGACAAAGAAGGTATGCCAAAATTAGGTTCATGGGAAGATGCAAAAGCGTCAGCTTTAGAAGAAGCGAAGTTAGTTGCAAAAGATATGAAAACACAAAGTGTAAAAGATGCAGTGAATAATGGGGAAATTCCAGAGATTGTTGCTTTAATTGCATATTTGAATTCTCTAAAATAAAGGTTTAAAATGGAATACGAAACTCTATTAACGGTTCAAGCTTATGCTAAATTTGTATTGCTTACGGTAGTGTGTATCGTATTTTATAGTTACGCATATTCTATATATAAACGAGATAAAAAAGGGGAGACTAACTATGAAAGTTATTCTAACCTTGTTCTTGATGATAGTATAGAATCTAAGCCTTTGGAAAAAAGAAAAGACGATAATAAAAGTGTATAGAACTTTTAACAAAATTAAAAAAGGAGATAGCTAATATGAAGTCTATGGTAATAGGTGGTATTATTCTTATCATTGCATTGATGACTGGTACATACTTTATGGCAGGTGATTCATTTGCTTTGGGTGAAGATTATATCAATGACCTTACAATGCTTGGTGGTATTGCAATTATTGGTATTACAGTATTTGTAGCGTTAAAGTATGTAAATCAAATTAAAAATGATACAGCTACAGGTGAATTAAAAGAAGATAGTTGGGATGGTATTGGAGAATATACCAATAATATTCCTACTGGTTGGGCATTGATGTTTATAGGTACAATTATTTGGGCTATGTGGTATATGTTTGTAGGATATCCAACAAATCAATTCTCACAAATTGGTCAATATAATGAAGAAACAAATGAGTACCGAGCTAAATTTGAATCAAAATGGGATCATATCTCAAAAGATGATTTAATAGGTATGGGACAATCTGTATTTTTAGTACAATGTGCTCCATGTCATGGTGTTGATGCTGAGGGTATTGAAGGTAAAGCACAAGATTTAACAAAAAGAATTAGTAAAGAATCTGTTCTTGATGTGATTAATAATGGGGCAAATAACTTTAAAACTGATTTTCCAGGTGGTATGCCTGCAGGTATGGCCTTTGGTGAAGATGCCGAAAAAATAGCTGAGTATGTAGCAGGTGGATTTAAAGGTGAACAACCAGCAGCTTATGCGGCGTGTGCTGGTTGTCACGGTGAAAATGGTAAAGGTATGGATTTTGTTGCACCAAATATTAGATCATATGGTGATAAAGTAGTTGCATCAATTCTTAAAGATGGTAAAAAGTCAATTATTGGTACAATGCCAAGTTTCGATGGAAGATTATCTGAAACACAAGTAAAAGCTGTTGCTAATTACTTGAGAAGTATAGGAGAGTAAAATGGCTGGAAATACACAAATGAATGATAGCGAAAGAGGAATTTTTAGTTTAATCCATGGTATTACAGGTATGTTAATAGCGACTTTACTATTACTTTCTATTCTTGGTGTTTTAACATATTTTGCTATTATAACACAACAGGCTAATGCTGAAAACTATTATGAAATCAATCAAGATTTAAATGGATTAAAAATGAATAGTCCTGATAATTATAAAATGTGGATCAATAAAAATAAGGAGTAGATAATGTATTATGTAATTTGGGGATTATTAGTCGTAAGTGCTGTAGTAACAATAGCTTTATCATTTTTAGATTCTACAAGAGTATTTGTTGGTTAATAATTAGTGATTAAAGTATAAAAAAAAGGGAGATATTTATTTATCTCCCTTTTTTTGTGTTTATAAATTTTCTATGTTATTATTTCCAAAGAGCGCCATTTGGATTATCCATAAGGGAGATCTTTTATACTCTTTTTATCTGCTGTTAAAGTTCTTATTACTAGGTTTGATTTAATCTTAATTTAAGCTAAACGGGAGTAACATGAAATTGATTTGACATAAAAGGAGATTCAAATGAAAACTAAATATTCCGTAAATCTATTTGTTGTTTCGATACTTTTTTTTGGCTTTTTACTAAGTGGTTGTGGAGGTGGTGGAGGTTCTAAAAAGGATGCTGAAACTAATAATACACAACCAGTAGCAAATGCACAAACAGTACAGACGATAAAAAATACAGCAAAAACTATCACATTAACTGGAAGTGATACAGAGGGGGATACTTTAACATACACTTTAGTTACCCAACCAACAAACGGAGTTTTAAGTGGAACTGCACCAAATCTAACTTATACTCCAAATGCAAATTATGTAGGTACAGATACTTTTACCTTTACAGTAAATGATGGAAATCTAGATTCTAATGCAGCTACTATTACTATAAATATAGATGCAGTTGCTGTAAATGTAGAACCAATAGCCTCTTCCCAAGTAGTATATACAATAAAAAATATTGCTAAAGATATCACTTTAGGTGGGAGTGATGCAGATGGGGATACTTTAACTTATACTATAACAGCTAATCCATTACATGGAAGCTTAAGTGGAGTAGCTCCAAATCTAACTTATACTCCATATATAGATTATATAGGGGCTGATACTTTTACCTTTATAGTTAGTGATGGAACAGTAAATTCTAATATAGCAACAGTTACTATAAATATTATGAAAGTTGATTTAAGTTTAAAATCAGCTGTATATTTTGATAATGGTACTTCTACTATAAATGATGATACATTAAATATCTATTTTTCTAAGGCTATAGACCCTGCTTCTATAAATAGTAATGATATAGGAAGTGATTATAATTTAACAGGGGATATACAAATAGGAAGTGCTTCAACTTCTAATTATGCTACTACAAATAATATTTTTTTTAAACAAGCTATATCTTTAAACTCAGATGGTACAGCAAGTGTGAAAGCAGGTAAAAATGATACTATAGCTTTAAAATTAGATACTATTACAGATACACAGGGGCAACACCCTTTAAATACACCAACTCCTATAACTATAAAAAAACCAAACTATTTTGCTCTTTTAAAAACAGGACAAACTACATCATATTACCCTGGTGATGATGGGGATTTAGAAAAAGAGATGGCAAGAAGCTACTATAGACGAACTCTACCTCTAGTTAGAGATAATGTTACAGGGCTTATATGGCAAGATAATAGTGATGTAGCAGATTCAAGTAAGCGAAAAGATTGGGCTAATGCTAAAGCTTATTGTAATAATTTAACTTTTGGAGGATATAATGATTGGCGTTTACCTACAGTAGAGGAGTTAATGTCAATTACCCATAAGGGTAAATATAATCCAGCTATGGATGATATTTTTAAAAATGTGGCAAGTTCTTATTACTGGTCTTCTACGACAAGTGTCGTTAATACTTCCAATGCGTTGAGTGTGGGATTTGTCAGTGGTAATGACTATTGGTACAATAAGGCGACTAGCCTTAATGTTCGTTGCGTTAGAGGGGAAGAATCCAGTATGGAAGATAGCCAGTTTTTAAGAGATGATAGTAAAGAGGTAGTTTTAGATACAAAAACAAATCTTATTTGGCAAGATAATAGTGAGGTATCAGACTCTAGTAAAAAGAAAAATTGGGGTAGTGCTATATCTTATTGTAAAAATTTAACCTTAGGTGGATTTACTAATTGGAGATTACCAAATTTTAATGAGTTATATAATTTAGCAGATAGAAGTAAGTTTAATCCTGCTATAAGTTCTCTATTTAAAAATGTGGCAAGTTTCTATTATTGGTCTTCTACGACAGAGGCCTTTAATACTAACCGTGCGTTGCTTGTGAGCTTCAGGAACGGCTCTGACTATATTAGTAGTAAGACGACGCGTAGCTATTATGTTCGTTGCGTTCATTCTGCAGATAATTGATGAGTTTGGAAACTTTAAGACAAGGGATAGTAAGGGGTGGGAGATTATACACTATTTGCATTTTTTATGCTAGGTGTGTAGTGTATCCCTTTCATTATTAAGATTAGGTGAAGTTGCTATAAAAAATTATAAGGGTTTCTTTAATTATAAAAAAGGGGGAGGGTGTTCTTACCCCTCTTTTTCCCAAAGTGTACCATTTGGACTATCCATAAGGGATATATTCATCTTTTTTAATTCATCTCTTATTTTGTCACTTAAATCGAAATTTTTTTCTTTTTTTGCAAGTGTTCTTTTCTCTATAAGTTTTTCAATAGATTTTTTTTCATCTTCTAAAATTCCAAATTGAAAATATTTATAGGCATCTTTTGCCCCAATGCCTAAAATAGAATTGATAAACTCAATTGAAGCTATAATCTCTTTTTTAAGATTTTTATTTTTTGGTTCTTTATCTAGTATATCATTGCATAATGATATATATTCATCTATACTTGCAAGTGCTTTAGAGGTATTCATATCATCATTTAAAGCCTCAAATAATGCTATTGTAAGATCTTTATTGGCTTTTTTATTACTTTGTATTCCATAGAGTCTTTTTTTAAGTCTATAAAGCTTATCAAGTCTTTTTTTACTAGCTTGTAGATCAACTTCACTAAAAGAAAAATCAGCACGATAATGTGCAGTCATCATATAAAATCTGATCACTTCCCCATCATATTGCTTTAAAGCATCTTTAAGGAAAAAACTATTTCCTAAAGATTTAGACATCTTTTGCCCATTTATATTTACAAAACCATTGTGTATCCAATATTTAGCTAACTCTTGAGAAGTACAACATCGTGTTTGAGAAGCTTCATTTTCATGGTGAGGAAATAATAAATCAGCTCCACCACCATGAATATCAATAGCATAAGGTAAATTATGATTTGAAAGGTGTTTATCAATCATAGCACTACACTCAATATGCCATCCTGGTCGTCCATAACCAAAGTTTGATTCAAATCCAACTTCATTACGATCAAAAAACTTCCACATAGCAAAATCTTTTTGATCTTTTTTATTATCGTTAATTTCAACTCTTGCTTGGGAGTTTTCATCACTAGCCCGATGGGAAATAGAACCATAATCTTTATCTTTAGAAGTATCTAAATAGATACCATCTTGTAGTTTATATGCTTTATTTTCATCTAGTAGTTTATTGATCATCTCTATCATAGCATCTATATTTTGTGTAGCATAAGGTTCTAAGTCATTTTGTAAAATATTGAGTTGTTCCATATCTTTTTTATAACTATTGATATAAAAAGTGGTAACCTCCTCTAAAGATTTTTGAGATTCTTTCATTTTTTTAATAATTTTATCATCTACATCTGTAAAGTTTTTTGCCATAGTTACTTCATAATCATTAGCTTGAAGAACTCTATGTAAAAGATCAAATACTATAGCACTTCTAGCGTGTCCTAAATGTGCATCATCATAGACTGTAGGACCACAAACATAGAGAGTAACCTTATTTTTTATTTGAGAGACAAAGGGAACTTTCTCTTTTTTAACACTATCATAGATATATAAAGTAATTTGTGACATTGTATTACTTATTTAAATAATGATGCTAGTTCAGAGACATCTTTTGTAGGTTGTTGATCTGTTGCATCTCCAGTTACTTCTTCTGCTCTTGTTGTTGCACCCTCAAGTACATTTAACTCTATTTCACATTTTGTAAGCATAGAAGCTAGTCTGATATTTAAACCAACTTTACCAATAGCTCTTGCTTTTTGATCTTCTGCAATTGTCACTATAGCTTTATCTTTCCCTTTTTCCCCTGCACCTTTTTCTATTTTTACACTTTTTACTATAGCAGGACTTAAGGCTCGTGCGACAAACATCTCCAAAATAGGAGTATATTCAATACAATCAATGTTTTCTCCATTTAATTGGTTACTAACAGCATTGATACGAACACCTTTTACCCCTACGATTGCTCCAATAGGATCGATATTTGCTTCAGTAGTTGAAAGGGCAATTTTAGCGCGACTTCCTGGAATTCTTGCACTATTTTCAATAATAATTTTTTTATCATTTAACTCTGGAACTTCTAAAGCTAATAAATTTTCTAAATATTTAGGGCTTGTTCTTGAAACTTCAACTATCAAACCGTGTTGTTTATCGATATGTACACTTCTTACAACAGCTTTTAGTGCATCTCCTACTTTAAAAGTTTCCCCTTTTATTCTATTTTTTCTTGGTAAAATACCTTTGACTTCACCTATTTCTATAAATGTATTATCATTACTATCAACACGAGTTACAACACTAGAGATAGTGTCTCCCACTTGATCGTTATATTTTTTAAAGAGATTATCTTCTGTAAATCTTTGTAGTCTATACTCTAAATTAGAAAATAAAATAGTCGCAGCATTTCTCCCCATAGATTCAAACTCAAGATCATAACTTAAAAAATCACCAACTTCTAAATCAGGATCGATCTCTTTTGCTTCATCTACAGATAAAAAGTTTTCAGGATTGATTAGTTTTCCCTCCACTCCATTTTCTTTTTCCCATTCATTTTGTTCAGCTCTTGCTTCACCACTGAGTCGAATGTCATTATTTTCGACAATTTCAATTTTTTGAGATAATTTCAATTCTTTATTCTCTCTATCTATTTCTGCTTCATAAATTAATGAATCATCTTGCATTTTTTGAGCTGTTTTGATAAGAGATTCTTTTAAAGCATTTTCTACATCAGAAACTTTTAAACCCTTTTCATAAGCAATTGAATCTATAATATCTATAATTTTTTCCATAATTTTATTCCTATAATTTAGTTTTTTAACAATGCAATGATTTTTTGGATAATTTGCTTTGTAGGAGTGTATAATAGCTTAACTTGTCTTTTATTATACTTTAAGTCTATTTATCTATAAATGAGTGAAATTTAAACTCCACTCATTTCCATAAGTTTTGATTGATGATCTGCTATAAGAGGATCAATAATCTCATCTAATAAACCATCATTCATAATAGCATCTAATCTATATAAAGTAAGGTTAATTCTATGATCAGAGATTCTTCCTTGAGGATAGTTATATGTACGTATTCTAGCACTTCTATCTCCTGAACCTACCTGTTCTTTTCTATTTGCACCCTCTTTATCCATTCTTTCTTGCTCTTGCATATCATAAAGTCTGGCTTTAAGAACTTTCATCGCTTTTTCTCTATTTTTATGCTGAGATTTTTGATCTTGATTTGTTACAACAATTCCTGTAGGGATATGCGTAATTCTTACAGCACTATCTGTTGTATTTACCGATTGTCCCCCACACCCACTTGATCTCATAGTATCCATTTTTAAATCTTCTGCTTTGATCTCTATTTCAACATCATCTACTTCAGGAATAATAGCAACCGTTATAGCAGAGGTATGCACCCTTCCTTGTGTTTCAGTTGCAGGAACTCTTTGAACTCTATGAACACCAGCTTCAAATTTAAGTTTACTATAAACAGAATCACCTTTTACTAGTAAGATCATCTCTTTATATCCACCAGCTTCAGATTCACTAGAACTCATAATTTCAGTTTTCCAACCTTGATTTTCAGCATATTTTAAATAAGTTCGATACATATCTGCTACAAACAACGCAGCTTCATCTCCACCTGTACCTGCACGAAGTTCAATATAAATATTTTTATCATCATTTGGATCTGTTGGTAAAAGAAGTATTTTAATCTCTTCTTCAAGCTCTGTTTTTCTTGCCTCTAATTCTTTTAACTCATCTTTTGCAAGATCGGCTAATTCATCATCTCCAAGAAGCATTTTATTGTCTTCTATATCTGCTATGATTTGATTGTACTCTTTTGCAGCATCAACTATTTTTGAAATACTTGATTGTTCCCGTGAGAGTGCTGTCATTTTTTTAATATCACTTAAAATATCAGGTGATACGAGTAGATTATTTATCTCATCATATTTGTCTATAAAAAGTTGTAGTTTATCTTGTAACATTGAAAATACCTATTAATGGATTTGTGACTATAAAGAAAGATGAGTTATCTAATAAATAAGTAGATAACTCAAAAGGTAGCAAGGTGGATTATAAAGCGTTTACTTTATTTTGTAATCTACTTACTTTTCTTGCAGCAGTAGCTTTTTTAAGAATATTTTTACTTACACAGTGGTGTAAATATTTATTTGCTTCTTTCATAGCTGTTGTTGCTGTTTCTTTGTCATTTGCTTCGATAGCAACTAAAACTGCTTTTGTAACATTTTTAATTCTTGCTTTAAAGAATCTGTTTCTTTCAGTTTTTACGATAGTTTGTCTTGCTCTTTTTGCAGCTGATTTATGGTTTGCCATAGCTGTATCCCTTGTAATAAAAATTTAAGTCTGGAATGTTACTTAATTTGTACTTAAATATACCTTTATTAATTTTTTATTGTATCCACAAATCTCAAAAAATAAAGTAGGGATATTAGACCAATCAAAATAGAGAAGTGTTGATAACTATTTACTCTATTTTTTATTTTAATTATATTGACAATAAATATAAATAATAGTAAAATTCAAATATAAAAGGAAAAGTTATGATTAAGATAAGTAAAGTTTATAATTTTTATTTTGATGGATTTAGAAATATGACCATAGGAAAGACTTTATGGAAACTTATTTTTATAAAATTACTTATTATCTTGGTGTTTTTAAAGTATTTTGTCCATGATACAAACTTTAAAACAGTATATAAAACAGATGAGTCAAAAACTCAATTTGTTTATACAAACTTAATAAAAAAGGATAATTAATGGAAGAACATCTAGTAGATTGGTCGAGAGCTCAATTTGCTCTTACTGCTATGTACCATTGGATATTTGTACCACTTACACTTGGTCTTGGATTTATAGTAGCTATTATGGAAACCATCTATGTAAAGACTAATAGTGAATTTTGGAAAAAAACTACAAAGTTTTGGATGACATTATTTGCTATAAATTTCGCTATTGGTGTAGCAACTGGTATAATAATGGAATTTGAATTTGGAACAAATTGGGCAAATTATTCATGGTTTGTAGGAGATATTTTTGGGGCTCCACTTGCAGTTGAAGGGATACTTGCTTTTTTTATGGAAAGTACTTTTTTTGCTGTGATGTTTTTTGGGTGGGATAAAGTTGATAAAAAATTCCATCTACTATCTACTTGGTTAGTAGCGATTGGTTCTAATTTATCTGCACTTTGGATACTTGTAGCAAATGGATGGATGCAATATCCCGTAGGTATGGTTTTTAATCCAGATACAGTAAGAAATGAGATGAGGGACTTTTGGGAAATATTATTTTCTCCTGTTGCAACTAGTAAGTTTTTACATACAATTGGAAGTGGGTTTGTTATGGCTTCACTTTTTGTTGTTGGGATTAGTGCTTGGTATCTTTTAAAAAAGAGAGAGATAGAATTTGCTAAAAAGTCTATGATTGTAGGGGCAACTTTTGGACTTATTACTTCCTTATATTTAATTTTAAGTGGTGATGAATCTGCACATCAAGTAGCATTAAAACAACCTGTTAAATTAGCTGCTATGGAGGGACTTTATGAAGGAAAAGAATCAGCAGGTATCGTTGCACTTGGTATTTTAAACAATAAAAAAACTCTTACGAATGATGAAGATACATATCTTTTTGAGGTTGAGATACCTTATGTTCTTTCCCTGTTAGGATATCACGATACAAGTGCTTATGTACCTGGTTTGAAAGATTTAGTGTATGGAAATAAACAAAGAGATATTCTTAGTGTAGAAGAAAAAATGATAAAAGGTTCACTAGCAGTACAGTCTCTAGAAGATTATAAGGAAGCAAAAAAATCAAATGATATAGTAAAATTATCAAATGCAAAAAAAATACTTGATGAAAATATGAAATATTTTGGATATGGTCATATTAAAAATCCTGAAGATGTAGTACCACCTATTGCTATAACATTTTATGCTTTTCATATTATGGTATTCCTTGGTGGATGGTTTACTTTCTTATTTGCCCTTTGTTTATATTTACTTCTAAAAAAAGATATTTTACAATATCGACCTGTATTAATAAGTGCAGTGTGGTCGATACCTTTAGGCTATATAGCAGGAGAAGCAGGTTGGGTAGTTGCTGAAGTAGGTCGTCAACCTTGGGCTATACAGGACCTTATGCCTGTAGGTGTTGCAGCAACACATATATCAACTACAAATGTAATGATTACATTTTTTATGTTTGCCTTTTTATTTACTGCGTTATTAATAGCAGAGATAAAAATTATGACCAAACAGATTTCAATTGGACCAGATGGAGGGCATTAAGATGGGTTTTGGTAGTTTAGAACTTTTAACATTACAACAATTTTGGTGGATTATAATTTCACTTCTTGGTGGGCTTTTTGTATTTATTATGTTTGTACAAGGTGGTCAAACTCTTTTTGAAAAGTTGAGTGAAACTGAAACTGAAAAGACTATGCTTATTAATAGTATAGGGAGAAAATGGGAATTAGGCTTTACAACTTTAGTACTTTTTGGTGGAGCTTTATTTGCCGCATTTCCACTTTTTTATTCTACTAGTTTTGGTGGAGCTTATTGGGTATGGATGGCTATATTATTTTGCTTTATTATTCAAGCAGTTTCTTATGAATATAGAACGAAACCAAATAACTTTTTAGGACAAAAAACATATGAACTATTTTTATATATAAATGGTAGCTTAGGTGTTTTTTTATTAGGTGTTGCTATAAGTACATTTTTTAGTGGTAGTGAATTTGTAGTTGATAGTAATAATTTCACACATTGGAAAAATAACTTACGAGGATTGGAAGCACTTTTAAATCCTTTTAACTACTTACTTGGTTTTGCACTGGTATTTTTAAGTAAAATAAGTGCAGCTATGTATTTTATAAATAATATAGACTATCAACCAATACGAGAAAGGTCAATAGCTTCAATAAAAATAAATATGCCTTTATTTTTACTCTTTTTCTTAAGTTTTATATATTGGATACTTACAAAAAATGGTTTTGCTATAACAAATGATAATATTGTTTTTATTCAAAAATATAAATATCTTATAAATTTTATGGAACTTCCTATTGTTACTACTATGTTTATACTTGGAGTTATATTTGTTATTTTAGCAGTATTTCAAACTATCATGTATAAAAAAACTTGTTGTATAAAAACAGGTGGTGCTGGTATAGTAATGACAGTTATGGCTATTCTTTTAAATGTAGGATTAAACAATACATCATACTATCCATCTACTTATGATTTACAAAGTAGTTTAACTATTATGAATAGTTCAGGAAGTCACTATACACTTATGACGATGTCATACGTAGCACTTATGGTTCCTTTTGTGTTAGCTTATATAACTTATGCTTGGTATAGTATGGATAAGGTTAAAATAACAAAAGAAGAGATGGAAGATAAAAATGGACACAATTATTAGGAGATAATGATGGAGTATATTAGTGCAATTGGATGGTTAGCTTTATGGCCAATAGTAATATTTATAAGTTATAAGGTTATAATAAAAAATATCTTAAAATTTGAAAAAAAGGAAAATAAAAATGATAGAACAAATTGAAGCGTGTAGTAATGATATTTGTATAAAAAAAGATCAATGTGAAAGACATAGACTTTTTAAAGATGGTCAAACATTTGTACGAAGATTTAATGGAAAACCACATAAAGGGTGTGGGCAGTTTATTGAAATTAGTGATGATAAAAAAGAAGTTATTTAGTATTTAAACTACTATATGATAGCATACAAATATATTAAACAAAAGGAAAATAAGTGAGAATAAAACTACTTTTTTTAGTACTATTAATGGCTTCAAATCTACAAGCGATACAAAATCCTTATATTTTAACGCATGATGGGCTTATTGATACTCGTGCACAAGGCAAAATATTAGAGATTGGAAATGAGAGTAAAAAGAGATTAGGGGTAAATTTATATATTGATGTTAAAGAGAATAATGGTATTAATCCAAAAGAGAAGAGAGATATTCGTAAAACACTTATGAAACAAAAAGAGAAAGAGATTATAAAAAATCTTAAAAAACCTTATGCTGTTTTAGCTATCTCTATTAATCAATTGTATGCAAATATTTTGATGTCAGATGATTTAAAAAAAATAATAGATAAAGACGATATTTTAGATAATTATGTTATCCCTTTATTAGCATCAAAAGATAAAAATAGTTTATTTGCAAAAACAAGTGCTGCTGTTTTAAATGGTTATGCACAAATAGCCGATAGTGTTGCTTTATCTCAAAATATCAAACTTGATTCAAGTATAGGTAGCCAGGGAAAAGTTGCTAGTTCCATTTGGAAAGTATTTATGTATACTTTGGTTCTTGTTGGATTATTTTCATACGTTGTGATTATTTTAAGAGAGAGAAAATATAGAAAAGGCAATGGTCGTGGAGAATAAAAAAGAAAAAAAACCTATGCCTAAATGGCTTATATATACGCTATTTATTTTAAAATTCTTATTGGGCTTATTTCTTATTTGGTGGACTGTTTATATGACTTTACAATCAGATGTAGGTAAAGATGATGACAATGCATTTTTAAGTTCTTATCATGATATAGATAATAATTACAATAAAATTATAGAGCGAAATAATGAGTTTAATTCAAAATATAATGTAAAATTTGTTTTTAATAATGAAATTATTTATGGTTTAAGTCACCAAGATGTGTATCTATCTCAAAGGGTAATTCAAGAAAGAAAAATAAGAAAAGATATTATTAATGTTGGTAAAAATAAATTTAGCGTATTTATACAAGATAAAAAAGGAAATGAGATTAAAAATGGCAAGGTAGAGATTTTGATTACAAAAAATACCACCCACGAAGAAGATGTAAAACTTCATTTTGCAAATGAAACTACAAAAACATTTCAAATACATAGTAAAGGGTATTGGAATATTACAGGAGTAGTTGAAGTAGATGGCTCAAAGGGGTATTTTTATATTAAAACAAATGGAAAAAAGCACACTAACTAATCCTTTAATTGTATTGCCTACTTCTAGGGCAATACGAGAGCATCTTTCTTTACTAAAAAACAAAGATCAATTACTCAAAAAATATATATCTATAGGGGACTTTTTTTCACGAGTAGTAATCGATACCAAAAATAGAACATTTATAGATAAAAATAGTAAGATTATTTTTTTAAAAGAGGCTATTTCAAATATAGATATAGAAAAATTGGGATTGAGTAGGGATTTTACTACATTTCTAAAACAAAGTGAATATATTTTTCGTTTTTTTTGGGAATTAGCAAATGAATATATTTCTATAGAGAGATTACTTGAATATGATACCTATGCGATTTATTCTGATCATCTTGATATATTAAAAGAGATCCATAAAAACTATTTAGAGATTTTAAAACAGCACAATTATTGTGATACACTTTTATTACCAAACTCATATACAGTAAATAAGGATTATATAGAACAGTTTGATGATATAACTTTATATTTAGAAGGGTATCTATCCAAATTTGAATTTAGGATATTAGAAGATATTTCTAAAATAAAAGATATAAAAATTATAATAACTTTAAATGAATTTAATAGAAAAAATATATCACTTTTTAAAGAGTATGGACTAAAAGAGGAACTTCAGATCAATTATAAATACACGATAGATTTAAGTACTCTTAGTGTAGTTGCAAAAGAGAAGAAAAATACACGATTAGAAAATATTGTAATTGCCCCAATCTCTTTGCAATTAGAGCAAATAGCATTTATAAAATATCAAATAGTACAAATGTATACAGCAGGAATATCTCCAGAAAAAATAGCTATTGTTGTACCAGATGAAAAGGTAAGTTCACTTTTAGAATTATTTGATGAGGAACATTACTTTAACTTTGCTATGGGTAGGAGTATTGTAAATCACAAAATAGTAAAAGTTGTGAAACTTATAACAAAAGTTATAGTAGATAAAGAGCCAAAAGATGAAGAGAAATTACAATATTTATCTATAGATAGGGATATTTTTCGTATTTTATTTCAAGAAAATTGGAATAAAAATATCACAGAAGAGATTTTTGACAATATTTTAGCTTATCTTTTCTCTTTTGAATCTGATGAAGAGATTTTAGAAAAACTAGAACAGCTTAAAATCTCTATGAAAATACTATTATTTTCAAAAATTGATGAACAAAAAATAGTTATAAAAACAAAAGAGTTTATAAAACTATTTACAACAGAACTTAACTCTATAACAGTAGATGATGTCAATGGTGGAAAGATTACAGTCTTAGGTGTCCTTGAAACTAGAGCAGTTGGTTTTGATGGTGTTATTGTAATAGATTTTAATGATCATCAAATACCTAAAAGAAGTGTAAAAGATAAGTTTATCTCAAGTGCATTGAAACAGATGGTTGGACTTCCTAGTATCGAAGATAGAGAAAATTTGCAACGATATTACTATAAGCGGGTATTTCATAATGCTTCAAATATAGCAATTTGTTATGTAGATGATGAACAAAGTGTTATGAGTAGATTTATAGTACAGCTTTTTCCTGAATATAAAAAATATATAAAACAAAATAATTTTAAATCTATTTTATATAAATCCAATAGTTTCAATTATTTTTATAGTGATATAATTTTAGATATAGATTTGTCAAAACGCTCTTGGTCAGCAACAAGCCTTAAAACATATTTACAATGCAAAAGAAAATATTATTTTCAATATATAGCAAATATAAAAGATCACAATATAAGTATAAAACCAGAAAGTTATGAAGTTGGAAATATTATACATAAGTGTTTAGAACAAGCAGTAAGAGATAAAACCATAACAAATCAATTTATTAGCTCCTATTTTAGTACTTTTGAAAAAACAAATCCTTATTTAATATTAGAGTTAGAGTTATGGAAAAAAAGATTAGAAAAATTTGTATTGTATGAAGAGATGAGAAAAGCAAATGGTATAGAGATTTATGAGGTTGAAAAACCTTTTAATCTTACTTATAATGAGATTAATATAAAAGGGGTTATTGATAGGATAGATAAGTACCCTAATAATAGTTATGAAATTATTGACTATAAAACATCATCATCTTTAAAAGTAGATACTATAAAAACATATGAAAATAGTTGTGATTTTCAGTTAGAGTTTTATTATCTAAGCCAAAGAGATAAGATGATAAAAGATGTTTGTTATTATAATTTAAATGATGTGACTTTAAAAAATGAAGTGGTTTTACAAGAGAAATTAGCTATTTTAGATCTCCATTTAAAGAGTTTAAAAACCAAAAAAGTAAATTTTCAATTGACAGATGATGTAAAGCATTGTACATTTTGCACTTATAAAACAATTTGTCAAAGAGATTAAAAGGAAAAAAATGAAAAATTTATTGCTCATAGTATTGTTTATGGTAAATATAAAAGCCGATGATGATATAACAAAATATTTAGATATGTTTAAAAAGTATTCAGTTCAAGGAAAAAATATAGTAATTGAACAAACACTTTTAAATGGGATCAATGGTTTAGTAGATAATAAAAAAATAAAAATAAATTCTATCTCTATTGATGATAAAACAGATGCTATAAAAATAGATACTTTTTTAGAAGGTGAAGATAGAAATCTGATTGTAGATATTACAAAATTTCAATGGGGTGTAACTGAAGATAAAAAATATATTGTATTTGAAGATTTTGATATAGATATGAATATAGAGTGGTTACAGTATATTTTAGATGATATAGCTAAAAGAGATAGGGGGTATCTTAAAATTGATTATAATGCAGGCTTATTTTCACTTTTGTATTCGATTAAACCAAATATAAAAACAACATATAAAGCTTTTCAAAAAAAACCATTTATTATTACTGAGTATCCATTTGATGAAAAGTACCTTAAAATTGAACAACTTAAAATAAGTAGAGATATGATATATACAAATGTTTGGTTAAAAGGATCAAAGGAAAATCTTAAAATTGATGTAGGTAGTTATGATATAGTTACAACAAAAGAGAAAAAAACGATAGTATTAAAAAATATTCAATTTAAAAAGTTTACAAAGCCTTGGATAAAAAGTATTATTGATGCGCAAAAGGGTGGAATTCATTTACAATATACAGAAAAATTATATAATTTGTTAAAGAATAAAATGTGAAACCATTTTTAGCTTTAAAAGCAAGTGCTGGTAGTGGTAAAACCTTTGCCTTAACAGTACGATATATCTCCCTTTTGCTTTTAGATGCAAATCCAAAAGAGATATTGACTTTAACATTTACAAATAAAGCAGCAACGCAAATGGCCCAGCGTATTTATGATACTTTACTTACTTTGGGAGATGATGAAGCTATTTTAGATGCTATTATTTTTGAAACAAAATTATCAAAAATAGAGGTGTTGAAGAAAAAAGATGGAGTTATTAAAAATTTTATATCTAGTGAACTTTCCATTTATACTATAGATAAGTTTGTTAATAAAATATTAAGAGAATTTAGTGGATATATTGGGATTAATGATGATTTTGAGATAAAGTTTGATGATGAAGAGCTTTTACTCTATAAGTTTTTAACTTCTCTTGATAGTTCTCAATTTAATAGTTTAATCTCTTTTGCATATAAAGAGGATAAAAAGTTAAATTCAATCGTTGAACTTTTTAAAATACTTATAGATAAAAATGAAACTTTAAAAGTAGAACATTATCCAAAAGAAAGCTTTGAAGCTGTAAGCGTTGCTATACTTGAAGATGCAAATAGTATAAAAAACTTTATAGATAAAAGTACCGTATCAAAATCAGGATACAATGCAGTTGATTTTACAACCATCGAGCAACTTTTAGAGAAAGGAAAAACTTGGCTTACAAAAGAGAGTTTAGATGAATTTTCCTATTTTAAAAAAGCAAAACCACCAGCTGAATTAAATTATAATTTAGAAAGACTACAGCAAAATATCACTTTATACTATCAAATACAAGAGAGTTATACTTTGCATAATCTTTTTAATATTTTTAAAGATTTTAAAACTTTTCGTACAAATTACAATGCAAAAAGAAACTCTTTAGAGTTTAGTGATATTACAAATATTGTTTATAAACTTTTAGAAAATCATATTGATAAAGATTTTTTATATTTTAGACTTGATACAAAATATAATCATATTTTAATAGATGAGTTTCAAGATACTTCAACTCTACAATACAAAATACTTTACCATTTAATAGCTGAGATAATTTCAGGGAACCCAGAAGAATATAAAACATTTTTTTATGTTGGAGATGTAAAACAATCAATCTATAGATTTAGAGGTGGAACAAAAGAACTTTTTGACTATGTTGCTGCAGTGTTTCATCCTATGTTGAAAGTGGAACTTTTAGATACAAATTATAGAAGTAGTAAAAATGTAGTTCATTTTGTCAATAATCTCTTTGAACACCTTAGCAACTATGAATATGATACTCAAAAGGTAAAAAGTCAAATAGAAGGTTATGTAGAGGTATCTAATATTTCTAGTGAAAAAGAGATAATTTATAAAGATGTTTATAATAAAGTAGAAGAGTTATTAAAAAATAATATAGAGGCCAAGAATATTGCAATATTGACCTATACAAATGCAGATGTATTAGCAATTTATGAGTACTTTAAACAAGAAAATCCAAAACTAGAAGTGGTTACAGAGATGACCTCAAAACTTATTAACCAAACAAATGTAAAAGCCCTTATAAATGGGGTGAAATACCTCTATTTTAAAGAGGATATCTATAGAGTAAATTTTAATAGTATAGTGGGATATGAGTATTTTAAAGAGTTTGAATTTTCTTGTGATATTTATAATACTGATGTGGTTACTATACTTAAAACAATGGCATATCATTTTAATATTGTAGATGATAATGTTATACGATTTATTGAATTAGCTGTATCGTATGATACTATTGTTGATTTTGTATATGATTGCCATAAAGATGATACACAAATAGTATCTCAATCTCAAAATGGTATATCAGTTTTAACTATTTTTAAAGCAAAGGGTTTAGAGTTTGATACTGTAATAGTTTTAGATAGGGTGACGAAAAAAAATCCAGATAGATCCTCTTTGCTTTTTGAATATGATGATATAAATCTAAAAAAAATATTTTATAAGAGATCTAAACGAGAAAATCTTGATAAGTTTTATAAATTGGCTATAGAGAAAGAGAAAACCTTAGTAGTAACAGATGAGTTAAATATTTTGTATGTAGCATTAACGCGTGCTAAAAATAATATGATAATTTTAAAAAAAGATAAAGGCAGTGTCTTTGATTTTTTTGAAGATTTTCCTTTAAAAACTATGGGAATCTTATATATAGCACCTAAAAATAAAGAACAAAATAAAACAATAACTAAGGTATCGTACCAGCCCTTATATTTAGGGTATCAAGAGAAAACAAAAAATGAAGAACAAACTACTACAAGTAATATAAAAGCTAGATATTTTGGAATAGCAACACACTATTGTTTAGAGATGATGAGATTTTTTGATAGAAAAAGTTTAGAAAAAGCGATACTTTTAGTAAGAAATAAATTTTCTCATATATTAAATGATGATGAGTTAGATGATCTCTATAAAAGGGTAGAGCTTTTAGTTCGAAATAAACAGTTTCAAGCTATGGTACAAGGTTCGATTTTTAGAAAAGAACAAGAACTTATGTTTGACAATGAACATAAAATCATTGATCTGCTTATACAAAATGAAAACGGTTATATTGTAGTAGATTATAAAACCACCTATGAAAAAAGTGCAAGTCATCTTACTCAAGTACAAAAGTATATAGAAGCGATACAAGCAATAAGCAAAGAGAAAAATGTAAAAGGATATCTTATTTATCTTCATACAAATGAAGTGGAGTTAGTGGCTATATAGATGGAAAATATCCAAATGTTTCATCAAAATCTTTTATCGTGGTACAAAAAATATGGAAGAGATGACCTCCCCTGGCGAAATACGAGTAATATTTATCATATTTATATCAGTGAAATTATGTTGCAACAAACACAAGTAAGTAGAGTAATGGATGAATTTTATCCAAATTTCTTAGAAAAGTTTCCCACTTTAGAGATTTTAGCAAATAGTCCTATCGAAGAGGTCCTAGCTTCGTGGAGTGGTCTTGGTTACTACTCAAGAGCTAGAAATATACATAAAACTGCAAATAGTTGCCCAAACAAATTACCAGACGATATGAAAACACTTCTACAACTCCCAGGTATTGGACGATATACAGCTAGTGCCATTTGTAGTTTTGGATATAATCAAAATGTAAGTGTCGTTGATACAAATATAGCAAGGGTACTAAAAAGATATAATGGTTTAGTAGATGTAAAAGATGAGGTGGTTTGGAGTAGTGCTGATACATTGTTAAATCATAGGGAACCACGAAGTCACAATCTTGCCCTTATGGATTTAGGTTCGATGGTTTGTACTCCTAAAAATCCAAAATGTAAACAGTGTCCAATAGAGCAAAATTGTAAAGGGAAAAAAGAACCAGAACTTTACACTAAAAAGAAACAAAAAGTCTATATCGCGATGGATCTCTTTTTTGCTATTTGTATAAAAGATAATAAAATTGCATTGCAAAAATCTACAGGTACTATGTATAAAGGGATGTTAGTACTTCCATCAGTTGACCCTATAGATGAAAACTTCCTTGCTACTTATTCCCATAGCTATACAAAATATAGATTAACTGTAAATCTTTATAATGTAGAAGCGTTAGAAGATGAAAATATTATCTGGGTAAATATAAAAGATATCGATAGTTTAGCTGTATCTACACTGACAAAAAAAGGGATTGCCCTTGTAGAAGGTGAGTATATCATCAAAAACTAAATTTTAACTATTATTCAATCTTCTATGTTTACTCCCTTCCCAGTAAAATTTAGCTACAATACTTCCATATAATATAAAGAAGGACTAAAAATGCCTCACAAGATAGCAAAAGAGAAACTATCTCAAATAGAAGTGATAAGTGATAGCTATGCCATAGTTATTTTTGATATAAAAGGAAATATACTCGATGCAAATGAGAAGTTTTTAAATATTTTTGATTATAAGATTGAAGAGGTAAGAGCGAAGCATCATAGTGATTTTTGGTATAAAGAGCTTGTAATATCGGGTGAATGTCAAAAATTTTGGGATGAGGTATTAAAAGGAAAAATTCAAAACGTAGAGATAAAAAGGGCTAAAAAAGATGGGCATTTTGTTCTTCTTCAAGCCATATATACCCCAATAAAAGATGAACAGGGTAAAATTACTCAAGTTTTAGTAAGTGCTGAAGATAAAACAGATAGAAAAAAGAATGAACTAGAATTACAGGGAAAACTTGAAGCTCTGAGTAAGTCCCAAGCTGTTATAGAGTTTGATATAAATGGAAAAATACTAGATGCGAACGAAAACTTCTTAAAAATTTTAAATTATACAATAGAAGAGATCAAAGGTAGAAAACATAGAATATTTTGTGATGAGGTATATGCTAGTTCTATAGATTATAAGCTTTTTTGGAACCGTCTAAGAAATGGAGAATTTCAAAGTGGTGAGTTTCAAAGAGTAACAAAATATGGAAGAACTATTTGGATACAAGCAACTTACAATCCTATTTATGATATTGATGGAACGATAGTAAAAATTGTAAAGTATGCAAGTGATATAACGAAACAAAAAGAGTTAAGCCTTTACTATAAAGGTCAAATTGAAGCTATTTCTAAATCCCAAGCCATTATAGAATTTAATCCAAATGGAATAGTTTTAGATGCAAATGAAAATTTCTTAGAAACTTTTGGGTACAACCTTGATGAGATACAAGGACAACCGCATAGTATGTTTTGTGAAGATGGACTTGTAAAATCAAGTGAATATAAAAGGATATGGGCATCGCTTAGAGATGGTTACTATCATGCAGGACAATTTAAAAGAATAAGAAAAGATGGCTTAGCAGTTTGGATACAAGCTTCTTACAATCCTATTTATGGAGTTGATGGAAAAGTAGCAAAAATAGTAAAATTTGCTCATAATGTGACTAAAGAAAAAGAGTTAAGTCTTTATAATCAAGGGCAAATAGAAGCTATCTCTAAAGCTCAAGCAGTTATTGAGTTTGATAAAAATGGAGTGGTTTTAAATGCAAATGAAAATTTCTTAAAGACTTTAGATTATACTCTTGATGAGATACAAGGGAAACATCATAGTATTTTTTGTGAAAAAGACTATATTAACTCAAAAGAATATAAAGAATTTTGGTCAACTTTAAAAAAAGGAGAATTTCACTCAGGTCAATATAGAAGATTAGATAGACAAGGTCAGATAGTTTGGATACAAGCTTCATACAATCCTATCTATGGGATAGATGGGGAAATTATCAAAATCATAAAATTTGCCCATGATATAACAGAAGAGAAAAAAATAAGTCTTTATTATGAAGGACAAATTGATGCGATATCTAAATCTCAAGCTGTTATAGAATTTGATATAAATGGTGTAATAATCAAAGCAAATAATAACTTTTTGACAACCTTAGGTTATACTCTTGAAGATATACAAGGGAAACATCACTCTATGTTTTGTGATAGGGGCTATACAAATTCAAAAGAGTATAAGGAATTTTGGGATGATTTGAAAAAAGGAGAATTTCACTCAGGAGAATATAGAAGGCTAGATAAAACTGGAAATACTATTTGGATACAAGCAACTTACAATCCTATTATAGGAGTTGATGGAAAAATTATACGAATAGTAAAATTTGCTCATGATATTACACAAAATAAAGTAAAAAGCCTTTTTAATGAAGGTAAGCTAGATGCTATTTCAAAATCGCAAGCAGTTATTGAATTTGATATAGATGGAACCATATTATATGCAAATGAAAACTTTTTAAAAGCAACTCACTATAATTTAGAAGAGATCGTAGGGAAAAATCATAAAATTTTGTGTGAAGATGAAGTTGCAAATTCAAATCATTATAAGAGAAAATGGAGAGAGTTACAAAATGGTAAATTCCATGCAGGACAATTTAAAAGAATAGATAAATATGGAAAAATATTTTGGATACAAGCCACATACAATCCTATATATGGAATAGATGGAAAAATTTCAAAAATAGTAAAATTTGCCCATAATATCACAGAAGAGAAAGAGCTAAGTCTTTATTATAAAGGTCAAATTGAAGCTATTTCTAAAGCTCAAGCAGTTGTTGAATTTGATGTAAATGGAATAGTTTTAAATGTAAATGAAAATTTCTTAAAAGCGGTAAACTATAAAAAAGAAGAAATACTAGGCAAACACCATAGTATGTTTTGCGAGGAGGATTATTCAAAATCAAAAGAATATAAAATTTTTTGGAAAGAATTAAAAGAGGGTATTTATCATAATGGGCAATTTAAAAGAGTAGGTAAAGATGGAGAGATAATCTGGCTAAGAGCAACTTATAATCCTATTTATGGAATAGATGGAAAAGTTATAAAAGTAGTAAAATTTGCACATAATATTACTGCTGACCAAGAGTTAAGCCTTTATTATAAAGGTCAAATTGAAGCTATTTCTAAATCTCAAGCAGTAATTGAGTTTGATATAGATGGAAATATACTAGAAGCAAATGACCATTTTTTAGATGCTATGCACTACCATTTGGATGAAATACAAGGAAAACATCATTCTATATTTTGTGATGAAGAACTTGTAAAATCTCCAAGATATGAAAAAATTTGGGAAAAATTAAAAAATGGTGAATATCAAGCAGGACAATTTAAAAGAGTAGATAAATATGGTCAAACTGTTTGGATAAGAGCTACATATAATCCTATTTATGGGTTAGATGGTAAGGTGGCAAAAATTATAAAATTTGCTCATAATATCACAAAAGATCAAGAATTAAGCCTTTATTATAAAGGACAAATTGAAGCTATTAGCCGTTCTCAAGCTGTTGTAGAGTTTGATATAAACGGGGTAATTTTAAATGCAAATGATAATTTTTTGAAAACGTTTTTATATACACTAGCTGAAGTACAAGATAAACACCATTCTATGTTTTGTGATGAAAAATATGTCCTTTCGGAAGAGTATAAAGATTTTTGGGATGAGTTAAAATCGGGTACTTATCACTCTGGACAGTTTAAAAGACTTGATAAAAATGGAAAAATTATCTGGATTAGAGCAAGTTATAATCCTATTTATGGAATAAATGGAGAAGTTATAAAAATAGTAAAGTTTGCTCATGATATCACTGCTGATCAAGAAGCAAGTTTATACTATAAAGGACAAATAGATGCCATAGATAGAAGTCAAGCTGTTGTTGAGTTCAATATGAATGGTACAGTTTTAAATGCAAATGATAACTTCTTAAAAGCTATGGATTATACCCTAGAAGAGATACAAGGGAAACATCATTCTATGTTTTGCCAAGAAGAATATGCAGTGTCTAGCAAATATTATGAATTTTGGGAAAAACTACAAAAAGGTATATTTGATTCAGGTAAATACCTTAGAATTGGGAAAAATGGTAAAAAAGTTTGGATTAGAGCAACTTACACCCCTATTTTAAATATAGAAGGTAAAGCAATAAGAGTTTTAAAATATGCCCAAGATATAACAGAACTTGAAACTATAAAAATAGATAAATTAACAGGATTATATAATCAAGGGAAACTAATATCTGATATAAAACCAAATGAAATCAATAATTTAGCAATTATTGATACAAAAGAATACTCAACGATTAATGACTTCTATGGTTCTATTGCAGGAGATACTCTTATAATACAATTTGCAGATATTTTAAAAAACGCTATACCAAAAGATTTTATTTTATACAGACTTCACAATGATAGCTTTGCTATTTTAAATAATGTCCGCACAAGAGAGGATTTTAGTAAAAAAATAGACACTATAAGAATAAAAGTAAATAGCATAACCATAGATGCAAAAGTAAATCAATTAAATCTTACTTTAAGTTGTGGACTTTCTTATGGGGATAGTGATGAGATTATAAACTATGCAAAAACTGCACTTAACTATGCAAGAGATACGGACCAAGCTATCGTTACATACTCAAAAGAACTTCATATTGAAGAGCAATTTCAAGAAAAAATCTTCTGGTCTAAAAAAATAAAAAATGCCATCAAAGAAGATAGAATAGTAGTACATTTTCAAGCTATTTTTAACAATAAATCTCAAAAAATTGAAAAACATGAAGTACTAGTGCGAGCACTAGAGGAAGACCAAACTCTTATTTATCCAAACAAGTTTTTAGATATTGCAAAAACTTCAAGACAGTATTTAGATATTACAAAAATTGTTATTGAAAAATCATTTAGAGAGTTTAAAGACTCTTCTTTTGAATTTTCTATAAATCTAACTTTAGAAGATATACTTGATATTTCTTTACAAGACTTTTTATTTAAAAAAATTAAAGAGTATAAAGTAGGAAAGAAACTCACCATTGAAATAGTTGAAAGTGAACAAATAAGTGAATATAAACCTGTTATTGAGTTTATCAAAAAAATCAAAGAATTTGGTCCTAAAATTGCCATTGATGATTTTGGAAGTGGATATAGTAATTTTGAATATTTACTAGAATTAGATGCAGACTATGTAAAAATAGATGGAACAATAGTGAGTAAATTACTTGAAAATGACTACTCAAGTGAAATTGTTAAATCAATAGTATCATTTTGTAAACAAATGGGGATAAAAACCATTGCTGAATTTGTGTCAAGTGAAGAGTTACTAGACAAAGTTATTGAACTTGGAGTTGATTACTCTCAAGGGTTTTATATAGGACGACCAGAGAAAAAAGTGGTATACTAAACTTTTATAAGAGATACGATAAAATCGCATTTATAAATCAAGATACGTAGGAATAATAGATGAATAAAAGTTTAGGTACAAATATCATAGTATCTCTTGTAGTCATTGTTGGGTATTTATTAGAAAATGATATTATATTTACAGTGGGATTATTTGCTTTAAGTGGAGCAGTTACAAATTGGATTGCGGTGCATATGTTATTTGAAAAAGTTCCTTTTTTATATGGAAGTGGAGTGATTGAAAATAAATTTGATTCTTTTAAAAATTCAATCCATAATCTAATGATGAATGAATTTTTTACAAAAGAAAATTTAAAAAGTTTTTTTGCTAGTGAACTAGACAGTGCAAAAAATAATATAGATTTTGAAAAAATTCTACATAAAACAGATTTTAGTCCTGCTTATGATAGTCTAAAAACAGCAGTGATGGAGTCAAGTTTTGGTAATATGTTAGGAATGTTCGGAGGTGAACAAGCCTTAGAGCCTTTAAAAGAACCTTTTATAGAAAAACTACAGAAATCAATAGTGGAAATATCAAATACAAAAGCCTTTCAAGAAATGCTAAATGAAAGTTTAAAAGAGGATAATCTAAGTGATGAAATCTACGACAAACTAAGTGTTATAGTAAATAAAAGATTAAATGAACTAAGCCCTAACCCATCTTTACCATCCAAACTTACAATCCACTTAATTTAAGCAATATAAAAGTACTTTTAGAAAATAAAATCCCTTAAATAAGCTATTCTTGTT
>PDWI01002339.1_pt1 | contig 28986 bp, 30 predicted proteins | sample 1430891 | NCBI WGS metagenome assembly PDWI01 (sample SAMN01162508, study PRJNA174530) | Oral metagenome, whole genome shotgun sequencing project. | biome: Marine environment; feature: Marine mammal; material: Swab sample of the gingival sulcus; isolation source: swab sample of gingival sulcus... | reverse complement strand
TATCTCGTGTTCCAGGCTTGGTTCGGCCTCTAAAGCCACCACTAAACGCTATTAGTTTTACCTTTAGTTCATATTTTTATCCAAGTAATAAAGTGCTAAGCCTACAAGTCCTACCGCTACGACTGGACCTAAGATTCCTTTAAAGTTGCCATCCTCTGGTTTTTGAGGTTTCGCAAAATAACGGCTGTGAGTTTCCATAAGATTTTCTATAGTATTGGCTTCAAAAATGACGACTTCCATCTCATTTTTATTCCGAGAAATAATACTGCTCTTTTTCTAATGCTATTTTTATTGCAAGCGCATAATCATCATATTCGTTGTAGTTTGTTTCTTTTGTTATGCGATTATGCTCTATCAAGTAATACATTTTTCATTTCCTTTTCTATCTCTTTCAAATACTCTTCCACATGCTCATACTGTCTGCTATCTATATGGCAACCTGCACTCCTCAGAATTAGGTGGACATTTTATTTTACAATTGACACCTGTAACTCATCTTGCAAAATTGTATTGATTTTTTAGTAAGGGGAGCTTAAGCTATACATATCATTAAGGGAGGAAATATGAATGCCATTTACTTTAAGCGACCAATTAGTGCAGAAGAATATGCAATGCTTACAAGAGTAGTTGAAGCAATTGGAATTGAAGTTCAAGACTCACAAGAGATAATTACATGCTCTTGCGGATTACTTGGCGTTCATGACGCATGTCGAGATATTGCAGAACTAAAACAAAGACTTGCAAGTTCCTCTTGGGACGATGCACTCCCGGTCTAATAACTAAAGAGTGTCATGATGGTAGAAGTACGAAAAACACCACAAGTTGATGACGATCTTAGGAGACTTAAAAAATCAGGAAATAAAAAAGCAATAGAGCGCTACCATGATTTAGTTAATTCCATTGCAAATAATCCATTAGTAGGAATAGGAAAGCCAGAACGCCTAAAAGGTTTTGGAGATAGACATATTTATTCAAGGCGGATTGATTCTACTCATCGATTAATATATGAAGTATTGGAGCAGGGTGTCCTTATCGTCTCAGCCTACGGCCACTATAGAAACTTGAATTCAAAAAATTAAAAGATACTAGCAATAAGGAGTTCCCCATGATAGAAGCAAAAGACCTCTCCTATGCCTATACCGTGTTTGAGCGAGAAGCTGGCTTTTTAAATGGGCTCAAAGACTTCTTTGCTCGCAAAAAAGACTATGTACATGCACTCCAGGATATAGCACTCTCCATAGAGGCAGGTGAAAGTGTCGGCATATTGGGTGAAAACGGTGCAGGTAAGACCACGCTTATGAAGCTCCTATCCGGCATTATCACTCCACAAAACCCTACCCTCAAGGTAATGAGACATATCCCTCACCAAAGAGAAGAAGCCTTTCTCTCTCAGATTGGCGTTATGTTTGGTCAAAAGTCTCAACTTATCTGGGATCTCCCCCCTATAGATAGCTTTCATTCACTCAAAGTTATATATGGCATCGATAATGCGACATTTAAAGAAGACCTCGCGTATTATTGCAAGGCTCTTGGCGTAGAAGACAAGCTTAATATCCCTACCCGTAAACTCTCGCTGGGACAGCGTGCTATCTTTAATCTCATAGCAGCAATATTACATAGACCAAAGCTCTTGCTCTTAGACGAGCCTACCCTTGGTATTGATGTCTTAAGCCAGAGCAACATATATAGTTTCCTTGGAGAAATGCGCAAGAAATATGGGACAACCATACTCCTAACCAGCCACAACACCAAAGACATCTATGCCCTCTCTGAGCGCATCATCTTTCTTAAAGAAGGTAAGCTCCTCTTTGATGGGCCTGTAAACGCTTTTAGAGATGAAGAGACGAGTCATCCTTGCTATCTCATCCGCTGCAAAGAAGACCGAGAACCACGAGGTATAGACAGCACCTCCATGCATATCATACGCGAGTCCTATGCTTACTTTAGACTCTCGGTACAAAGCCCAGAGGACCTTAAAAAGCTCGACTTTAACGACATCGTCCATATCCAAGAGGCACAAGCGGACTTAGACGAAATACTTAAGTCCCGCTATGGCAAGAACTAAGGGAGTACCTGATGCTAAGCTATATCAAAAAGTATCTGCCCTTTCTTATTTTGAGCAGCAAACAGCAACTCATCTATCGAAGCAATATTCTGATAACATCGCTTAATAATATCGCTATCTGTATCACCATGTGCTTCTTATGGACACACGCACTCGATGGAACGAGCGGGACGGGATATACCAAAAGCTCAATTATCCTCTATTTTGTGCTTACGACCCTTGGTTCATTACTCTTTAGCATAAACCCGGTACTCAAACTCAGTGGCGCTATACGAGGAGGCAATCTCGCACAAGATATGCTCAAGCCCATAGACTACTTCCATAAAGGCTTGTTTAGTCACATAGGCACCCAGCTTCATTGGATTATCATAACGATTATTCTTGCGCTCGCGATAAGCCCACAGGCCATAGGCATCATCCTCTTTATGGCATGTACCTTCTTCATGTTCTATGCCCTTATGATGCTCATATCCTTGCTCGCTTTCTATCTCGAAGCAATGTGGCCTCTTCAGCCTATGCTCTATGGTATTTTTATGCTCTTGGGAGGCTTAAGCTTTCCGCTGGACATACTCCCACCCAAGCTCTACCACATCGTGCAATATAATCCCTTTGCCATAGCTGGATATAGGTTTTCCAAGATGCTTATCAACGCCCCTAGTCTTAAAGAAATACTCTTTTGGGCATCACTCAGTATGTGCTATGGCCTTATCATGATGATAATCTTTAGGTCAGGCTTTCGTTCCCTCTACCGATTGCACGAAGGAGTTGGCGCATGAAATATCTTAAGTTCTTAGCATTATCCATACGCCTCAGTGCCAAAAGCTTTAGTATCTACCGTACAACAGCGCTCCTAACCATTGCCTTTGGCATACTCTTTTATATTGTTGAGCTTCTAAGTGGTATCGTGCTCTTTCAAATCAAACCAAACATTGCGGGCTATAGCCTCTACGATTATCTCCTCTTGGTATCGGTTGCTGCCCTTATAAGCAACCTCTATATGACGCTCTTTATTGTATCGCATGAGATGCTCTGGGAGAGTATTCTCGAGGGAGACCTAGATGGTGCGCTTATACGGCCCCTACCCTCACTCTTCTACTATAGTTTTTACCGCATGGATCTATCGGTTCTACTCAACGTCATTATGACCATACCAGTTATGATTTATCTTTATGCTCAATATGAGACCTTTTCACTGCTTGGCACACTTGGGTTTATCCTCTGTATAGCTCTTGGCGTGCTCTGCCTCTATACCATAAACCAAATCGTCGTAAGCATGTGCTTCTGGATAGAGAAAGGCAACGCACTCTTAGGAACCACTGAATATCTCTTTAATGGTGTTGCAAGCAAACCTATGGGCATATACCCCCGTGGTATTATGCTCTTTTTATCCTATGCCCTACCTTTTGGTATCATAACCAACGAACTTTGGCTCATGCCCATACAAGGCTTACAACTACGTCCAATTATTATTCTTGTTATTTGGAATAGCTGTGCCTTTGTTTTTGTCCGAATACTCTGGAACAAGGGACTTAAACGCTATGCATCAGCTAACTAAGACACTATAATATGTCAACAAATGGGCGCGCCCCATTGAAAAAAAAAAAAAAATAGCTACGCTATACTCACCTAAAAGACAATTACGCAAAGGAGCTCTCTATGATTAAGATAGAAGGACTTAGCAAAACCTATGCTGGAGCTAGAACCCCTGCGCTTAACAACCTAAGCCTCACAGTAGAACCAGGTAAAATCACCGGATTTTTAGGACCTAACGGCTCAGGAAAATCAACGACACTCAATATACTCGTAGGACTCCTCGAACAGAGTTCTGGAGAAGTAGAAATACTTGGACAAAACATTAGAGACTATGACAATGAACTTAAGAGTCGTATCGGCTATGTGCCTGATGGAAGCATCTATTATCCTGCGTATACTGGAGCCAAGTACCTTAAGTTTTTAGGCGAAATTTATGGCATTGAAGCGTCAACCTTAGAAGATCGCGTGCGTCCGCTCGCAACAGAATTTGGCTTTATCGATGATCTTAACAAAAAGATTTCTGCCTACTCACATGGTATGAACCAAAAGCTCGCCATTATCGCAGCACTCATACATGAGCCAGAAGTATTTATTCTTGATGAACCACAGGGTGGACTTGATCCAAAGTCAAACTTTGTACTCAAGGAGATTATGAGGCGCTATTGTGACCAAGGTAAGACTGTATTCTTCTCTACCCATGTCCTCGATGTAGCAGAACGCATCTGTGATGAAATAGCCATTATTAAAAAGGGCGAGCTTCTCGCAACCGGCTCTTTGGCAGAGCTTCGCCATCTAAGTGGCGAGGATGGAAGCCTAGAGAGCCTCTTCCTCAAGCTAACCGAGGAGGACACACATGAGTAAACAAGCTTTCAGGCTTCCTCTTGTGTGGCGTGTATTCTTGGCAAGCTTCAAGCGCAACAAAAGTAGCCAGGTTGCAGCATTTACTCATCCTATAGAGTCCTTTATTGCCGCACTTAAAGACAAGGAGACACCAGATCGAGCTACACAGCTCCGCAAGAAAGGCTTAGCATCCCTAGGAATGCTGATACTCTCAATATACCTTCTGGGCTGTATAGGCTTTATGACATACCAAGTACTCAAATCATTTGTGATGCTGGGTAAGGCAAGCGGCAACCCAGGGCTCGGCTTTGGTCTTATCATCGTCATATTCTGGGTATATAACCTCGTCATGGGTATACCTATGGGTATATCAACCCTTTTTAACGAAGATGAAGATAGACTTCTCTATACCCTGCCACTCTTTTCTCGTGAGATTTTTGCTGCTAAGATGCTCCATCTCTATGTGATAGAACTCATTCCTTTCTTTGCCTTTTTTGTCATAGGTGTTATCTGCTATATCCCAGGAGAACCTATACTTATAACACTCATGGGGCTCATACTCATGACCTTGCTTGCTCCTATTCCAGCGCTTGCACTTGTCATGAGTATTTGTTTTGCCATCGGAAGCCTCCTCAAAAAGGCACCAAGTAAGAAGTTTATTGAAGGAGCTATTCAAGTACTTACCCTCATCATCGTATTGCCTCTCTCTATAGTAGGTGGGCAAATGGGAAACCCTAGAGGTATGGCATGGTTCCAACAACATATGGAAGGGCTTGCTAACTCTCCTCTTATTGGGCTTACAACCAACGCTTTTATACGAGCATTCTCAAATCTTGTGGTATCACTCTCCTATCTTCCTATAGCACTAGCTATCTGTATAGCTATGGTCTTATTAAGTGATCTCCTAATAAGCCCACGCATGCAAAAAAACTTTAACGCACTCTACGGTCTGGCAGGAACAAGCAAGACCCCAAAGCTCAAAGCGGGACAAGATATCATCACCCATAGCTTTACAAAACTCAAAAGCCCTCTGATATCTCTCGTACATCATGAAATTGCCATCGTATTTTCATCGGTATCTTATATCACCAATACCTTTATGACCGCGCTTATGCCACTCTTTATCATTATTCCTCTTATGCTTCAGGGTGACAGTAGCCCAATGGGCAATCTCAAAGAGCTCGGGACGGTAGCCGTGCGGGATACAAATCTTGGAGAAATTCTCTTACTTGGGATGCTTATGTTCTCTATGCTCTTCTTTACGACCGTTGCATCAACCTGTCTCAACCGCGAAGGTCAAGGACTCAAACTCCTAAAACGGCTTCCCATATCGACAAAGAGGCTGCTCACAAGTTATGCCATAAGCAATGTAATCTTTAGTATTCCAAGCTTTATCATGGCAATTATCTTTGCAAGTCTTATGGGCATTGCGCCAATTCATATGCTCCCTTATTTCGTTCTTGCGCTGATTATACTCTTCTTGAGTGTAGGGCTTGGTCTCTATTCTAACTGCCTTTTTATCAATATTAGCTGGCAGACGGAACAAGAGTGCATGAAACGAAGCACGAGTAGTATATTCTCCCTTATCTTCTTCTTTGGACTCTTCTTCTCACTTGGAGGATTCGTGGGAGCATATCTTGGCTATAATTGGGGGTCATGGGCAGTACTGATGGGCATACTCGCAGGAGCATGTATGATTCTTGCACTCATCACATGGCTCATAGTATTACCTCGTGTACTTACTAAGAAACTAAAAGCACTGGAGCTCTACAGCTAGAGCTCCAAAAGCTATTATAAAAACTATAAGGTCTTAGAACTTTGCAAAAACGCGCTGGTACATATGACGAGCTTGATCCTCAGAAAGCCCTCCTGGATGGTTCGCAAGCTTAACCTTGTTAGCCATAAGCATGTGTACATAGCGTTCTATATGATTTTCTCTGACCACCATGGGCTCGAGACTCTCACTAAGGAGTCTATCTATATAAACTCCAAACTCTTGGGTGCTTGCAAAGCCTAGGGCATCAAGCACCCTTGCCACTCGGTCTTGAGCACAGATCTGCAAGTAGTCTTGCATAAACATTACATTAGCAAAACCATGCTCCACATGGTAATCATAGGTAATAGGATAACCAAAGCTATGAGGCAAGGTAGTTCCAGTCTGAGAGATAGCAAAACCGGCAAAAGTAGAAGCATGTATAAGCTCTGTCATCACCTCAAGGCTCACCGTTTCATCAAAAGCCTTATCCTTATGCTTGCCGATAAGCGCTATGGTCTCGAGTGCAAAGAGCTCTGAGTATGGAGTAGACTTTACACTTAAGAAACTCTCTATCGCATGGCTTAATGCATCCATCATCGTGGTATTGCGAAGCTTTTGACTCATAGTCATAAAGTAGCGAGGATCTATGAGACTATAGATGGGAAAGACTCGGCGTGCCATGCTACGCTTGGTCCCCTGCTCTTCATCAGTAAAAACTGAGTAAGGAGTCGTCTCAGAGCCGGTACCTGCGGTAGTCGGTATAGCAACGACCGGCAAGGCATCATAGTCCTTAGCTCCAAAGAGCTTTTCTTCATAATCATCGGTGCCATGCTTAAGGAGTACGGCGATACCCTTAGCCGTATCAAGTGGGGATCCGCCACCTATCGCGATGACAAAATCAACGCCCTTGCCAAAGATGGCCCCATCAAAATTTTGTGATATAAGAGGATTAGCAGAGACCTTATCAAAGATGCAATAGCTGATGCCACCCCGTTCGAGTACCGCAACGACATCATCGAGAGCCCCACAGAGCTTGGCAGAATGACGCCCCGTTACAATGAGAGCACTACTCCCTAGCCCCTTTAAAAGAGCTAAACTCTTAGATACCACACCCTCATCTTCAAAAATCTTTGTAGGCATAAAATAAGTCATAATGCTTCCTCTCAAAAACTAAATTTGACATGCCTCACATTCAAGAGACTCTGATCCCTCGAGGACATCCTGTCGAATGCGCACGTAGTATATAGACTTACACTTCTTCTTAAAGGCGCGGATATATGCACGGTTAAGATCACGTGTCGTTGCAGTGTCTTTCATAAAGAGCGTGAGGGAGATTGCCTGATCGATGTGCTTCTGTGCCTCAGCAGCAATGTCGATGATTGGATCCGGTCCAAGCTCATAAGCGCCCATCTCGTAGTATGGGAGAGTATCATCGCTCAGCTTGTAGGCAGGCACGTAGATACGTCCCATCTTACCTTCTTTGCGTACCTCAACTGGTGCAACCACTGGCTGCAAGCTTGGGGTACAAGATGAAAGGTATGATATCGATCCCGTAGGTGCGATAGCCTGAAGATGTGCGTTAGCTATACCATGCTCCTTGATAAGCTCTACGAGCTCGAGCCACTGCTGGCGGCTTGGAATCTGAATGCCACTCTCGGCAAAGAGTTCCTTCACGCGATCGGTAGCTGGAGTCCAATAATCATCCTCTACTGCGGTATACTTCTCGAAGTAAGAACCATCAGCAAAGGTGGAGTTCTTAAATCCAGCGAAAGCCCCATAGCCCTCACGAGCGAGACGCATCGATGCCTTAAATGCATAGTAGGTGACGGTATAGAAGTACATATTGGTAAAGTCGAGCGCCTCTGGGCTATCGTACCAGACTTTCTTGTCTGAGAGATATCCGTGGAGGTTCATAGCGCCAAGACCTACGGCGCGGTTGCTCTCGTTACCCTGCTTGATGCTTGGTGCGCAATCGAGCTTGCTGCTGCATGCAACAAAATTAAGCCCCTTGATGGCATGGTAGATATCAGTCTCAAAGTTGTGACCGTCTTCCATAATCTTGGCAATATTGATAGATGCGAGGTTACAACATACGTCCTCTCCCACCTTATCAAAGCCCAAGTCCTCGCTATAGGTGCTTGGCGTATTAACCTGTGCAATCTCTGAACAGAGGTTAGACATAACAATACGACCGCTCTTGTGAGGATTGTCATTGTTCATCGTGTCATCAAACATGATATATGGATAGCCTGACTCAAAGTGCAACTCTGCAATCATCTGGAAAAGCTTGCGGGCATTGATGTAGGTCTTTTTAATACCACCATGAGCTACCATCTCGTCGTACTTTTCAGTAATAGAAATATCTGAAAGTGGCTTGCCCATCTCGCGCTCTACGTCATAAGGAGAGAAGAGTGCCAAGTCCTTGTTCTCGCGAGCAAGGTCAAAGGCGATATCTGGAATAATAACACCCAGAGAAAGACTCTTAATACGAACCTTCTCATCTGCGTTCTCACGCTTGGTATCCAAGAATGAAACGATTTCAGGGTGGTGTATGTTAAGATATACCGCTCCTGCTCCCTGTCGCTGACCCAGCTGGTTCGCATAGGAGAAAGTATCTTCGAGAAGCTTCATAACAGGAACAATACCGGTAGCGGCGTTGGCAATACCCTTAATAGGTGCACCAAACTCACGCAAGTTCGTAAGACAAATGGCAACACCACCACCACGCTTAGAAAGCTGCAAGGAGGTAGAAATTGCTCGTCCGATGGACTCCATATTGTCTTCGGTGCGAAGCAAGTAACAAGAAATATACTCACCGCGCTTCTTTTTAAGTGCATTAAGGAAAGTAGGTGTCGCTGGCTGGAAGACCTTTTTCATCATAATATGTACCAAGTTCTTTGCTGACTCGTACTGCCCCTCTCCTAAGAGCAATGCATTGGCAACTACGCGCTCTGCATAGGTCTCGAGATAGGTCTTGGTATCATTGGTGGTAAGACAATAAGAGTTATAGAACTTCATAGCACCCATAAGGCTTGGGAACTCATGCTTATAGCTCGCAGCAAGGGCATACAAATCCTCAAGTTCCTCGGCACTATAGCGGCCTATTACTTCTTTTTCATAATAGCCTTCACTGCAGAGATAATCGAGTCGCTCAGCAACGCTTGCAAACTTCTTTGTGTTTGGCATCGCATGCACGCGCATATATTCTGCTACGGCACGCTTATCTGCTTCATAATCGTTAGCGCCACATACGAGAAGCTTAGAAAGCGCGTTGTCGGCGAGATAGCCGTCTGCCTTCGTAAGTTCTGCTGAAGTCTGCTTTGCTGTTTTCTTTATATCTTCCATTCGTGTTCCTTATCTTTCTTATTCTTTACTGTTCTTTTCCCCAGAAATCACTGAGAATTCTACGTACATTCTTTACATCTTCGGCGGTTCCCAAGAGCTCAAACTGATAGAGCAATGGCACCTTGAGTTTCGCTGAGAGGATGGTTCCTGCCACACAGAAGCTTTCACTAAAGTTGGTATTGCCACTTGCAATAACCCCCTTACAATGTGAGCGATTCTTTTCATGATTGAGGAACTTAATAACAGGCTTAGGCACTGCTCCCGCGTGATCCTTGCCTCCGCCACCATAGGTAGGACAAACCAAGACATAGTCCTGATCTACCTCAAGGAACTCCTCTCCCCGCTTAAAGGGGATGCGATAGTTCTGATAGTCGCCCTCAAACTTGCCAATAAAGCGATGGGTGTTGTTAGATATAGAGGAGAAATATACGAGACAAATCTCCCCTTTGGGTCTATCTACTGCATCAACGAGTTTGATATCTTCGTGCATCTTAGAACTCCCAGTCCTCGTCTTCAGTCTCTTCGCTCACTCCCATGATGTAGGAAGATCCGTTACCAGAGAAGAAGTCGTGGTTTTCGTCAGCTCGTGCAGAAAGCTGTGCAAATACTTCTGGTTTGATGCGGGTCTCTTCTTCGGAGAATGGACTGTCATAACCAAGGTTCTGCAAGAACTTACCTGCGTTATAGAGACTAAAGCGTATCGCATCTTCGGCAAGCCCAAACTCACCATAGAGCTCGTTGAGGTATGCCTTTTCAAGCTCGATAAGCTCAAAGAGTAGATCGAAGGTAAACTTCTTCATCTCTGCCTGCTTCGCTGGAGAAAGCTTCTCGACCTTGCGCTGATACTTATATCCACTGTAGTAGTTGTGTATCACCTTATCTCGCAAAATAAGACGAATGATGTCAGAGGTGTTAGGAAGCTTAGCTCGTGCCGCAAGGTAGAATGGCAAGTAGAAACCACCATAGAGCAAGAAACCTGGCATAAGTGCGGCTGCCACCTTTGATTTAAGCGGATCATCGCCCATGTAATAAGGGATAAGCACTCGTGCTCGAGCCTGAAGACTCTCGGTGTTGATGACCCATTCATGTGCCTCTTCAATCTGCTCACTTGAGCACAAGGTCGAGAATATGGATCCATAGGACCTGGCATGCACGGCAACCATAAAGGCAAAGTTGGTATATACTACCTGCTCATGATCCGTGAGAGCATGAGGAATCTGTGCAACGTCTCCAATGGTAGCCTGAATGCTATCTAAAAGCGTAAGCCCGGTAAAGGTACGCGTAATGAGCTGCTGCCAATCTGCATCGAGAGTGTTCCATGATACGAGATCGTTGGATACGGGGATTTTCTCCGGCAACCAAAAGTTCTGAACGACACGGTTCCATACTTCGAGATCTTTGTCGTCATCGATTTTGTTCCAGTTTACTGAACGCATTTGCCCCTTAAAGCCGTCTAAAGCGTAGCTAAGTGGGGATTTTGACTTATCATAGTAACTCACGGAATACTCCTATATATAGTTATTTATCAAAGGATATACCATATATATAGTGCTAATAAGAAAAAAGCACAAGAACTTAACAAAGTGTACCCTCTTGCGATTTTTTGCTTTTTCATGCATGAGCGCATGAGGCTCTCGCCGGACAAGGCAAGAAAGGCTATAAGCTCGCCCAAAGGGCTTCCTCAGTTGACCCCGCAAGGCTTCTATGGTAATTTTACTATACCTATTTAGGAGCATATATGGCTGAAGAAAAGAAATATACCTATGAGGATAGTACAACTATCCGCAAGAGACGACATCCTGCTATTTACATTACCTCAGTGATTGTCTTTGGACTCATTATCTTGACCTTTGTTTTAGGTCCTTTATTCCAAATGGTAGCAAGCCCACAGGGCGGCATCACCTTTGGATCATACAAGGGAAACAAGATTTCGTTTGAGCAGAACAATCCTGAAAATTTCATGTATAGATATCTCTCATCAGATAACGCACCCAAAGCAGATGATCCAATCTCATACCGCATGGCATGGAGACAAGCATTCGATTATGCGGCTACTCAGACCTACCTCGATACCATAGCAGAAGAAAATGGCATTGGCGTATCACAGGATAGAGCCGACCGCATTATTGCAAAGGCATATACCAAAGACGGCGTCTTTGATTATGAAAACTACCAGAGACTAAGTGACGCTGAAAAGACCAATATGGGCAAGCAAGCTAAAGAGCAGATAGAGCGAGCGCTCCTATCCCGTGCCCGCAGCATGCGCGTATTTAGCGACAACACCTGGATGTATCCAGATAGTCTCAGCTACCCTACTCGCAATAGCTTTGAGTATGTCGTGATTCCTAAGACCGACATTCCTAAGGCAGATGCTCTTGCTTATATGAACGAACACCGCGATGACTTTGTAGAAGGTGATATTACCCTTATCCGCATCGACAAGCCTTATACCGAGGCTCAGGACACCTACAATGAGCTCGTAGCTGGAGACATCGACAAGGTAGCCCTCATCGGTAGTGAAGAAGCTAAGGGTGCACAGGCAGTACGTCGTGTATGGACTGGAGCTCGCGGCTATATCCTCAAGCAGATTATCAAGGATCAGGCAGCACTTGCATCATTCTTGACAGAAGCACAAGGAACCAAGTCAGCACTTCTCGAAGGTTTGGCTGAAGGCACTTCATATATCCTTCGCATAGATAACCCATTTGCGCTTATCGATCTCGATGCACCTAATGCACTCACCCGTGTAAGTGCTGAGATTGCAAGCAAGGATCCTGCATTTGCCGAGAAGCATACCAAAGCTGCAGCCGATGCCCTCGTAGCTAAGCTTGCAAATGGTATGAGCATGGAAGATGCACGAGCAGAACTCCCACTCTATACGGCTAAAAAGGTACAGCCAGTAGTTGGAAACGATGCCTTTGTAACCATGAGAGGCCTTGATCCAGATAACGCCTTCGGTAGCATTGGATCTGATGCCGAGAAGCTTAGCCAGCTCTTTAGCCTCAAGGCTGGAGAAGTAGCAAGCATCCCAAGTCCTTATGGATATATCGTTGCTAAGGTTACTGAAATCAGTTCTGATAAAGAGAACTACGACGAGGCCTTCAAGGTTCGAGATATGCCATGGCCAGAGTACCGCTACACCCAGAACATCGCAAGCGTAAGCAACCGATCTATGGTAGACGGCATACTTAAGGCTAAGGGCTTTACCGACAACTTCGATAAGACCTTTAACAAGTATCTTAAAGCTAAGAACTAAAGCTTAGCTCCCAATACACCTTGCACGACTTTAACAGACGTGCAAGACATAAAAAATCGGCTCGCATTGAGCCGATTTTTTTATGCTAAAAAGCTTGGCTTTCAAGCAGCTTGATAAGCGCCTCAGTCTCAGTGCCTGTCCCTGCTGCTCGCTGCGGTGCAGCACTTAGGTCTAAAGACCTAAGTGCATCGCGAAGCTCGGCATCGCGCATCCACGCAATAATACGTGCAAGAGCCTTGAGGTAGCTCCCCTGCGTCCTTGGCGAGCTCGCGATGATAAAGAGCAGATGCACAGGTGCCCCATCAAGGGATGCAAAATCTATACCCTGGGCAGATATGCCGAGTCCAATGTGCACCTCTTGTATAAAGTCGCATTTGCCATGTGCTATAGCGACTCCTCTCCCTATACCAGTCGATTGTATGTTCTCTCTGGCAATAACCTCAGAGACAAAAGCATCTTGCTCTTTGATAGAAGCAAAAGCACTACTTGTCCTGACAAGCTCTCTGATGGCATCAAAACGCTCCAGAGAGCTCAAGGAGCAGATAGCCCCTCCGGCTACCGGCATAGAAGCTCCACATAGCTCTTAGACTTCTCGAGATCGTCCTCAGCCTCTGCGAGTATTTCTCGCTCGGTTGCAACAACCTCTTCTGGAGCGTTAGAGGTAAACTTGTCGTTAGCGAGCTTGCCACGAGATACCTTAACGGTCTTTTCGAGCTTGACGATTCGAGTTTTAAGCTTAGCGAGCTCTGCCGCTATATCTATAACATCAAGGACATCGACATACATCTCAACCATGAGACCGGCTACTGGAAGCTTGCCTGATGGATCTGCGATAGCCTCAACATAGCTAAGACGAGCACCCATAAGCTTCTCCATAACACCCTTATAGTCTTTGAGGAGTGCCACAAAGTCCTTGTCTGCACCCTTGATAACAATCTCAACGTCGAGCTGACGCTCGCGAGGAATCGTAAAGAGACTGCGGAGGGTTCTAAGCCCACGTACAAGAGCCTGCAAGCCCTCAAAGAGATCCGCTTCACGAGGGAAGGCTCGCTCATCTGATACGGCAGGATAATCCTTAACCATGAGGACGCCATCAGTAAATGGCAACATCTGATAGATTTCTTCGGTCAAGAATGGCAAGAATGGGTGCAAGAGACGCATGTTCTCTTCGATAAGAGCTGCAAGCACTGATGCCTTGCGTATCTCATCTGCCTCATCCACTGCTGGCACCTTGGTAATCTCGACATACCAATCACAGAAGTCGTTCCAGAAATACTGATATACACTCTGTGCAGCCACGTCAAAGCGGTAGTTAGCCATACTCTCGTCGACACGCTGTACGGTCTCTCTCAAGCGGTTATAAATCCATCGATCATGAGCATGCCAGTCTGCAGGAGTCGTAGCTCTCAGCTCGATGCCCTCGAGGTTCATAAGAGCAAAGCGTGTTGCGTTCCAAACCTTGTTGGCAAACTTAAGTCCGAGCTTGAAAGTGTCCATGCTTACAGGAAGGTCCTGACCTTGTGAAGCTAAGAAGATAAGACTGAACTTCATAGCGTCGGCACCATAGGTATCAACAATCTCGAGTGGGTCTATACCGTTTCCGAGACTCTTAGACATCTTGCGTCCCTGCTTGTCTCGAATGAGTCCGGTGAGATAAACATCTCTGAAAGGAACCTGACCGGTAAACTCAAGAGACCCCATAATCATACGAGCAACCCAGAAGAAGATGATGTCATATCCGGTAACCAATGCTGAAGTTGGGAAGAAGTCTGCGAGGTCTTGGGTCTTCTCTGGCCAACCGAGGGTAGAGAAAGGCCACAACCAAGAAGAGAACCAGGTGTCGAGTACGTCTTCGTCCTGGCGAATCTTGGTGCTCCCACAAGCGGTACATGCTTCAGGGTCCTTGCGAAGTACCATAACCGCTTCACATGAGCCACAGTACCATGCAGGGATACGGTGTCCCCACCAAAGCTGACGACTGATACACCAGTCGCGTATACTATCCATCCAGTGGTTGTAGGTATTGATCCAGCGCTGTGGATAGAAGCGTACATCGCCCTTGTCACCGGCTTCACGAGCCTTGGTAGCCATATCGCGCATCTTAACAAACCACTGGTTGGATACAAATGGCTCTACGACGGTATGACAGCGGTAACACTCTCCTACCTGATGGTCATGCTTCTCAGCTCCGAGGAACACGCCTGCCGCTTCGAGATCTGCAACTACGAGCGTACGAGCCTCAGCTACCGGTAGTCCCTGGTACTTTTTAGGAACGCGAGTGTTCATCTTGGCACGCTCGTCGAGTACGCTAATAATCTCAAGATTATGTCGCTTGCCGACTTCCCAGTCGTTAGGATCGTGTCCCGGAGTAATCTTAACGGCTCCGGTACCAAAGTCTCGAGATACATATGAATCAGCAATAAGTGCAATAGTCTTGTCTGTAAGTGGCAATGCAAGCTGCTTGCCTACAAGGCTCGCATAGCGAGGATCCTCTGGGTGTACTGCAACCGCGCTATCTCCGAGCAAGGTCTCAGGACGGGTTGTTGCAACCTCTATACCGATAAGCCCTGCCTCGTTCTGTGAGATTCCGACCGGTGGAAGCTCACTGCCATCAGCCTCTGCCTGAGCTCTGGCTGCCTGATCTGCAGCAAACTGTGCAAGGAGTTCGGGATCCTTCTGATCTGCAAATGGATAGAGAATATGATACATCTTACCCTTGCGTGCCTGGTGTTCTACCTCATCATCTGCAAGTGCGGTCTCACAACCTGGACACCAGTTCACGAGATAGAGGCCTCTATAGAGAAGTCCTCGCTCATAAAGACTTACAAAAACTTCTCGGACTGCTTCGGAGAGTCCTTCGTCAAGGGTAAAGCGTTCGCGGCTCCAATCGCAAGAGATTCCCATGGTTCGAAGCTGCTTGGTAATAATGGCATGATGATCTTTCTTAATCTTCCAGGTGTGCTCTACAAAAGCCTCGCGACCGAGCTCAACGCGATCTCCTCCCTGCTCTCGAAGCTTTTTCTCTGCAATATGCTGAGTTGCGATACCAGCGTGATCGGTACCTGGCACCCAAAGAGTCTTGCGGCCACGCATGCGATGATAGCGGACCATGAAGTCCTGCAAGGTTACGTTGAGTCCATGACCTAAGTGCAGTGCTGCAGTAACATTAGGTGGTGGAATCATTACAACAAAGGGTTCACCCTCGCCCTTAGGCTCAAAGTGCCCACCGTCTTCCCATAATGAATAAATTCGTGATTCGAAATCCTTAGGATCATACTGCTTTTTCATATGATAAAATTAGCACAGAAAGAGCCTTATGCCTAGCTATACAAAGGTGATGGTATGGCTATCTCGCGACACCTGCATCTGACGCATCTGCACCCCTGCACTTCTAAACATGCGCTTGGATGCCTTAACCGCATCGGTATCAGCATAGGTATCCTTGAGATAGACGACCTCACTTAAGCCTGCCTGTATGATAGCTTTTGCACATTCATTGCAAGGAAAGAGTGACACGTAGATGCGACAGCCCCCCAGAGCTCCTATGCTTACGCTGTTGAGGATGGCATTGAGTTCGGCGTGGCAAACATAATAATATTTATTGCCCTGCTCACCATCGCTGCTTCGATCCCAAGGATATTCATCATCAGAACAGCCGCGAGGAAAACCATTATAGCCTATTCCCATCACGCGGTTGGCAGCATTGACAATACAAGCCCCAACCTGTGTGCCTGGATCTTTGCTGCGAGCCCCTGAAAGCATCGCGATACCCATAAAGTATTCATCCCATGAGAGATAGTTATCACGCTTCATAGGACTCCTCACAGTAGCCCTTTGCTCCAGATTCAGCACCTTGCTCGCCTCGTGGTTTTCTGAGCTCTTCAAAGAAATCAAGCATACGGCTCATAACGCCAGCTCGCGTTGAATCATACATAAGCAATATATGCATCGAATGCTTCTGATCTATAGATACGCGATGAGTCTTGATAATGCGAGAAGATATGTGCTTAGCAATATATTCCATACAGGCAAAAGGCACGGTTGCATCTTTAGGTGCATGGAACATTACGGTTGGAACCGTAATACTATCGAGGTTTTTGCGCACGCGACGTATGGCCATGAGCAAAGAATAGGTAGCCTTAGGATAGCGACCGCCATAGCCTGCCCACCTATAGCTTCCGTCCTCATAGAGACGCTCATTGAGATCTTCTACGATGCGTGGAGACATAGAGGGCGTAAACCACCCTATAGTACGCGTGAAATAAGCCAACGGCTGGGTAATAATACCCATACGCAAGTTGTTGAGGAATGCAGGGGCTGCAAAAAGCGAGATGGCATCAGGAGCTTGAGCCGTATCAGCATAGGTAATCGCGAGATCCATAGCCATGAGCCCTCCCATAGAGGTTCCAACGACATAGAGTTCTTTATAACGAGAACGAAGATCAATGTAATAGCGCTTAAGATAGTTCATCCACTGACTATAATGGGTATGCTCAAGATCGCTTGGGTGAGTTCCAAAGCCTGGCAAAAGTGGTGCATAGGCATCATAGCCTGCTGATATGGCCTCTTTGACCGCATATTCATACGTGGCGGGGCTTGAGGCAAAACCATGAATAAAGAGTATGGCTCTCACCGATCCCCTATCCTCTTCTTTGGGCTCTACCCGAGGACTAAATGGCTCATGCAGGATCTCTGGTGCTGTTTGGGGCGGTTGATAGAATAGTGGCAAATTGTTGAGAAGCAACAATATGACAAGTGCCAGTACTACAAAGAATAATATAAGTATAAGCATAGCAGTCCCTCTATAGTTCCAGCATAGCGTAAAGTGGCGCACCGCTCAAGCATGGCAGGCAAAAATGAATAAAAAGAAGCGTACTATACCAAAGCCAACCGCAGCCATCTAGCCTGATAAGCTAAAAAAACTTTATAAAAAATTGCAAGTAGGTACACTTTGTTAAGTGCTTTAAAGAATGCCTTTTTCATACACTAAATGTTGAATCATCTAGACACGCTTTTTAGAGCTTGATAAAATCAATATACACATGCTAAAACCATGTATCATGTAGACTTAACACACAGGAGGTGCACAGGCATATAAAGATTATGAATAACTACGATATTTGCGACCAACTGATATCGTTTTTGGCATTATTCAATCTCAAGGATATAAGGATTTTCTTAAACAGTCGGCCTTCCTTGAGTCACGATTATAGTTTCACCGAGGAGGTGAAGTATGATAATTAATAAAGATAGAAGGAAGCCCGTAAAGGACAGCTTCCAGGCTTTTTTGGTAGAAGAAGCCTATTTCACCAGGGATGAGGAGTATCCTATTATCCCTAAGGATTTTGTTTCACAAGATAGACCCTTAGATATAAAGCCATTTAGCAAGGCTTTTGCATCTAAAGAAGATCTTTCACAGACTTGGATATGCTTTTATGAGGCAGATGGAAACTTTGAACGAGTAAGAAGAGACCCAAGGCGTTACCTCCCCTTTCTCAGAAGAACGGCTGGAATTATAGGCTTGGATTATAGCATCCATAGCGATATGCCCTTTATCAAACAAAAAGCTCAGATGAATGACAATCTGTCTCTGACGTATTTTTTTGCTCAAAATGGGATACCAATAATTCCGAACATACGTATCGGTGTCGAAGAACTTGAAGATGAGTTCCTTGAAGCAATACCAAAGGGCTGTCTTATAGCAATCGGTACTCATGGCTTTATCCTGACTCGCCAAGAAAAGTGTTATTGGTATAGCTTTATCAATCGCATCGCGGAAAAACTTAGCCCCTCTGGTATCATTGTTTATGGAGCCCTATCGGGAAAACGCTTTGACAACCTTAAGGCTAAATACTCATTCCATTTTTATCCTCCTTGGTTGTATACCTGCGACAAAAGGAAGGTGAAACATGGCAACTAAAGGAGCAAGCAATCGATACGGACGCTCAAGAGGAAGTCGAAGTAATGGATCAACAGGCTTTGAATGGGCAAGAGACTTTAATAAAAAGACCTTAAAAGACCATTTCAACCGTCATGGTAAAGATATGGGATGCGATTCTGAAGAGTCCTATAGATCAAAAGCTGTAAACTTTGCTAACTATATAGATAAAAAGAACTGCGAAACCTTCGTTGATAAGCACGGTTCGACCTATAAGTACAACAAAGCGACAAATACCTTTGCTATAATTACAAAGGATGGCTATGTCGTTACTTATTATAAGCCAAAGCGAGGGCACAAATATTATAAAGACGAAAAAAGGAGTAAAAAGAAATGATAGACGATTTTATAGAAATGGACTGTCCTGTTTGTCCTCATTACTATTTTGAAGACGACGATGACGAAGAAAAGGCAATGCCTGATTATCCCGGTAAGGAAGACGAGACTTGTCGCTACTGTGGCTGGAGGTATGATCTTAAGCAAACACAAAATCCTGATCTGAAAGAAGGATTAAACGAGATGTCATTAAATGAATACCGACAATGGTATGCAGATAAGCTCAAAGAAGATCCTGACTATGATTACGGAATTGCCACTTATGTCATAACACCTCACATCTGTCCCGTATGTAGTCTCTATACTTTTGAAGATTTAGATTCTTTCGATATATGTCAATATTGTGGATGGGAAGACTGTGGTCTTATGGAAGCAAATCCAGATGACTATGAAGGTTGTCCTAATGAACTCACTTTAAACGACTATAAAAAAAGATATAAAAAACTCCTAAAACTGAAACCAACTTACAAGTATAAGGATGATATGTTTTTAGGTTTAGATAAATAAAAAGTGACACCCACTACTGCGACCAACAGCAGTGGGTGCTTATCTAAAGGATATAAAGAAATCCTTAAACAGTATTGACATGATACACTTTTCTGTTCCATGAGTCAAATAAATCTCTCAAAGTTGACAATTTTCACGGAATTTCTGTGAAAATTATCAACTTTGAGACAAAAAAGTGTCGCACCGCTCAAGCATGGTAGGCAAAAATGGCACTATAAGGGTATGAGACCGCTGTCATTCTTGCCATTTTTGTGTATAGCCTGTCGGCAAGGCAGCACAGGACTCTTATGCGCTGCGTGCAAAGAGAATCTTGAGGCACTCTACCTGCCGGACATCAACCAGAGTAAAGAAGGACTCTCCATACATTGGGCATATATCTATGGAGGCATACCCAAAGCTCTTATCGAAGCAATCAAATTAGAAGGACTGAGGGCTCCGACGAAGCTCCTCGCGGAGCTCATTGCGCCCTTGCTGCCAGCGGGTGCAATCATTGCCCCCGTACCAGCGAGCCCAAGCGGCATCAAAAAGCGTGGCTTTGATCATATGGAGTTGGTAGCTCGGCAGCTAAAAAAACGGGGGCATGTGGTGCTGCAGCCCTTTGTTCGGGCTAGAGGCATGGAGCTTAAGAGAGTCAAGCGCGATGAGCGGAGCGCGGAGGCAATCACGCTGCGTCCCGGGTGGGCGGTGGCGGCAACGGCGAAAAAGCGGGAGCTGTGGATCATTGATGACATATGTACCACCGGGACGACGCTCAGGCGATGCGTGGGACTGCTCGAAGCGGAGGGCTGGACTGTGCATAGCGCGGTATGCATGCTGGTGCTCGGCTAAGCTGCGTGCTTCGCTGCGACCGCCCCACCCGCATAAGCAAAATTATCTGGAACAATGTGGGAGTTGGGAAATGATGTGGCAGTTAGCAAATAATGCGAACTAAGGACTTGAAAGATGGGCAAGCTGTGCTAAAATTTTAGCTTAGTGTGCCTTATAGGAAAGGTGCAAAAATCAAAAATCTAAGGAGTATCTATGAAAGATATTAAGTTAGCTGGCCTCAGACTGCCTATATACGCAGTAGCCTTTGTGTTGTGTATTATTTCTATCTGCACGCAAACGCTTCCTAAGGGAATGATCGGTGCCCTCTTCCTTTTGATCATATTTGGAGAGATTCTCAATGTGCTCGGGAACAAGACCCCTATCGTCAACACCTTCTTAGGTGGTGGTGCAATTGTATGTATCTTTGGTGGAGCTGCCCTCGTATACTTCGGCTTGCTTCCTGAAGCTATACTCAAGAATACCAAGACTTTTATGAAGGCTGGTGGATTCCTTAACTTCTACATTGCCGCACTTATTACCGGATCCATACTTGGTATGAATCGCAAGCTTCTTATTCAGGCAAGCTTGAGATACCTCCCATGTATTGTTGCAGCTGTTGGTGTTGCTATTATCTTTGCCGGTATCGGTGGTTGGATCTTTGGTATGAGCTTCCGTGAGTCTACCGCATATATCAGTATCCCTATTATGGGTGGTGGTATGGGAGCTGGTGCTATTCCTCTTTCTAAGATTTTTGCACCAACCCTTGGCAAGAGTACCGAGCAGGTACTTTCTATGCTCGTACCAGCGGTAGCCCTCGGAAACGCTATGGCTATCGTTGCTGGTGGGTTCCTCAACAAGCTCGGCAAGATTAAGCCAAGCCTTACGGGTGAAGGTGCCCTCGTACGCGTAGCAAATGCTGATCTTAAAATTAGCAAGCGCGAGATGAAGCCTATAGAGATTCAGGATTATGCCGCAGGTATCGTAGCTGCTACTGGATTCTTTGCCGTAGGTACCCTCGTAGCCTACCTCATGAAGAAGATTGGTCTTAACATACACCCATACGCATGGATGATTATCGCCGTTGCTGTCGTTAAGATGCTTAACATCATGCCAGACTACGTAGAGAACGCAGCTGAGCACTGGTACAAGTTCGTTGCTAAGAACTTTACGCCTGCCCTTCTCGTAGGTATCGGTATTGCTTATACCAACCTTGGACAGATTATCAGTGCAATCACCCCTGTATACGTAGTACTCTGCCTCTTAGTCGTAATTGGTGCAATCATCGGTGGTGGTATTGTTGGTCATCTCGTAGGCTTCTACTTTGTTGAGTCCGCAATTACAGCTGGTCTTTGTATGGCAAACATGGGTGGTACCGGGGATGTTGCCGTACTTACCGCTTCTGACCGCATGGAGCTCATGCCATTTGCTCAGATTTCATCACGTCTTGGTGGTGCCTTCATCATACTCGTGGCATCATTCTTGATTCCTATATTCTTCGGCTAAAAGCTTGTAGGAAAATGGCTTGCTCATAGTTAGAGCAAGATATAAGTTGGGGCTTCGCAAGCACGCGAGGCCCCATTTTTTAGCAATAGCTTCTCCCTAAAAGGAAAAAGCAAAGCGAAATATAATCCTTTGAAAGTTCAAAAGCTTAGCGGATTTCTACACTCAAGAAGTAGGCAAAATCTTGAGAAGAAATGCCTTTATTTTCGTCTTCTAGATCTGGTATAGAGATATTAGCTGAAGTTTTAAGCCAGATGATTTGCTCTTCTCCAAGCTCAAGGTCTCTATTAGAGGCCTGATCAACAATACTCCACGATCCTTGAGCTTGCCACGGCTCTAAGGCTCGCTCAAAGCCACCTCGTTCCTTTGGACTGGAAGTAGCAAGTACAAAGGAGTCACCTGCTAGCTTGAGTACAACTTGGTAAGGAGTAGAACGAATTTCCTCTTCAAATTGATGCATAAGATGACGCCCTGTCTCATCAAGCTGGTATAACCTGAGGTATATTTTTTTGTCCAATGGCAGATTGTTGAGACTAAAAACACGTATATCTTCAGCTTTTAAATCAGTCAAGGTAGCCACCATTCCAGCTTCTTCCAAAATCTTTGAACTATCCTCCACCTCAACATGCGCCCCCTTTGCCTCTGCAGAATTGCTTTTTCCTTGAGTGCAGGAAACTGCACTCAAGCTAAGCAATAATACGACAATAAGGAGTCGAAAAATCTTATTTGTATTCATAGCCTACTTCCTTACAACATCTCTTCCCATGTATATACCGATTGGTTCTAATGCAGTATGGCTTGAATCAAATTCCCCATTTTTATAAACATCATACTCATACAACGTATATCTAGCATATATAGAAATTAGAACTTTCTCATTTGCCTTTAATGTTCCAGAAGCTGAGAAAGAATTAGTGACTGATGTAGAAGAAGAGAAACCAAGAGCTGCTTCAACTTCGCCTAAAGACAGACCTCCCGAGGCTGAAATACTAGCTGAAGCACTCTCAGAATAAGTCCGAGAATAATCACCAGGTCCTTCAATTACATCTGACCTGATCACTCGGGTGCTTCTAGCACTTGAAGTCTTTACATTTCTAATTTCCCATTTATCCCAAAACCCGCGCTCTTGACCTTGTTGATCAGAAGCTACTGGGGTATCTGTTTGAGGGAAGTTTATCAGCTGGATTGATGATGCTGCATCTGTGTTTGCTGATTGTTCTGCGACAAGACCTAAAGAAATAACAAGTACCAAAAATAAAACTAAACTAAGTTTCTTTAACATATGTATCCTCCTATATGTTAAGAATAAAAATTGTGATGGCGCAATGCGTCCCAATAATTGCCTAAAGACGTTCTTATCTAAAGACCAGAACACATAACTTGTTTATATTCCTATAGTGCCTCCTTTGTTTGTCCGAGCAAACTGCATATATACATAATGCGATTAAATTCTATACCTTCTATATAAAAAGTCAAGAACTTCTTTCCACAAAAATAGTAATGTTTTTGAACGCAAATCAAAGAAATTCTGAAGGGATAAAACAACTTCTCAAGTATAGAATTTTACGCATAATATTACCCATCTACGACCTCGAGCATAAGATACTGGATACAGGCATCTTCAATCCCTCTATCCCTACTCAAAATATTATTTTTCTTTAATAGATCAAACTCTTTACCAAAATTCTTGTACGCATCAAGGGATGCAAAGAGCATCTCCGATTGTTCAAAATAAGTTGGTGCCGAACCTGCCGTAAGAACAGATGCAGAGTTACGATAAGACGGATTTTCTATATTCCAGATACAAGAATAAGGATTTATAGCCCTGTCAAAAGAGTTAAAATATGCTGTCTTAGCTTTTCCTTTTTCTAGGGAACCGAATAAAATTTGGTTGCTCGTTCGAAGAAAGACAAGTGAAACCTTGCGTTCCCCTTGAGAAACGATATCTTCTGCAATGCATCTTCGTCCTTTCTTATCTAGAATATAATAGCTCATTCGAAGAACTTTTCCCTGAGGAATTCTACTAACATCAAAGATATATCCCTGAACGGCTGAAGTTCCCATTGAACGTATCAAGGACCTAGAAATACTATTCTCATAAACATCCTGTTTACTCGACAGCTTAAGTTTAGCTTTATTTTCGCTGTTACATCCTACAAGCATCGCACAAAGCAATACACATACCATGATTTTACGCATAGGTCTTTTACTTATAGCTCCTTTGTTTGCCACCAAGCAAACTGCATATATATACTACGCACCTATATTCTATGCTTCTTTTGGTAGAATGCAATACATTTTTTTACTTGCACCTAAAAAGGTATAAACTGCTCACTACTGACTATCGCCCCTTTCCCTCAAGCTTTTAGTCATTTCGCAAAATCAAATATTTTTTAAAATTGCGAAATGATATCGGGATGAGCTAACCAACGAGCGATATCTATAATACGTATCCCCTCGTGAATGCTCTCCTCATGCTTAGTTCGTGCTATGAGTATTTTAGGATAGGCATCCTTGATAGAAAGAAGTGACGTTACTTCTCGCTCAAAGGTAGTCTCTCGGCTTATATCATCAGAAACCTGTACGTATTGGATGTATCCGTTTTTTCTTACAACAAAATCTACTTCTTTTTTATAGAGCTGTCCCACATAAACTTCATAGCCTCTACGCATAAGCTCAAGCGCTACGATATTTTCATAGAGATAGCCATAATCTGTGTTCTTTGTTCCAAGCATCGCAAAACGAAAGCTGAGATCTGCGAGGTAGTATTTTTTATCACTCTCGAGATATTTTTTGCCCTTAATGTCATAGCGTTTACATGGATAAAACAAAAATGATCTACAGAGATAAGAAATATATGCAGCAACTGTTTTATCGTTTGTCTTATAGGTACTTGATGTAAGCTTGGTCGCAATATTTCGAATCGAGGTTCTGTTGGAAATATTATCCATCAAGAACTCCTCGATCATTACAAGCAAGTCCTCTTGCGTTACTCCAAACTTCTGAATGATGTCTTTGGTAATAGTCGTTTGAAGTATACCCCTAATGTATTTATAAGCATCTTCACCAGTATACAAGTAAGATCCTGCCATTCCTCCTTGCTTTACATAACGGTCAAAAGCCTGATCTATATCGGTATAAGCAAAATAACTCAGAAACTCCTTGAATGAGAACGGATACATACTTACTTCAAATACTCGTCCACCAAACAAGGTTGCCAGATCACTCGAAAGTAAAAAGGCATTAGAGCCGGTAAGATAGATATCAAAAAGCTCTTCCTCGTAGAGACTATTGATTGCCTGCTCAAAGCCCTGGCACATCTGTATCTCATCGATAAAGAGATAGTTCTTCTTCCCCTCCTGATACTGTGCTTGTACATAAGCATAGAGTTCATCAGCATCTAGTAAAGCTTCAAACTTTTTTAGATTGAGGTTAATCCTGATGATATGGGTGTCTTCGCCAGCAATCAATGAGGCGAAAGCATCCATAAGCTTGGATTTTCCACTACGCCTGATACCAGTAATAATCTTTATATCTGGTATATCTTTTACGGCAAGCAATTGATCCAGGTAGGACTGGCGAGTTATAAGTTTCATAATGACCTCTAACCCATTATAGCAAGCTCATTTCGCAAAATCAAATATTTTTCAAAATTGCGAAACAGCACCTATCGGCAAGAAGTCGAAACAGCTCGAGATAAATTGATTTTTTGCCGATAAAAGTTTATAATACTTATACGACCTAAAGAGGCAGAGGAGCAAAATGAAGTATCTATCAGTAGAAGCATGTGCAGAAAAATGGCAAATGTCGGAAAGAAGTGTACGTAACTATTGTCAACAAGGTCGCATTTCAGGAGCCTTGCGTGATGGAAGAAAATGGCAAATTCCACCTGATGCTCCTTGCCCTCGCAAACAAAGCAAGCAATCTAAAAATGCCCTCCTTAGGCGTCTCAAAGAAGAAAAGCACCACAAGATAAAGGGCGGCATCTATCACAAACTACAAATAGAGCTCACCTATAACTCTAACCACATAGAAGGAAGCAAACTGAGCCAAGACGAAACAAGGCATATCTACGAAACCCATACCATACTTGCAGGAGCTACGCCCATAGATGTTGATGACATACTCGAAACGGCTAACCACTTTAGATGTATAGACCTCGTGCTGGAGCAAGTAAACAAGCCTTTGAGCGAAAGCTTTATAAAGCATCTCCATCTCATACTCAAAAATGGCAGCTCACACTCAAGGCTGAGCTGGTTTAGAGTTGGAGACTACAAGAAACTGCCAAACGAAGTTGGTGGCATAGAAACGACAGAGCCCAAAGCAGTTGCAAAAGAAATGAAAAAGCTTCTTGCGGATTACCACAACAAAAGGAGTAAAAGCCTTGATGATATTCTAGACTTCCATTATCGCTTTGAGCGCATACACCCCTTCCAAGATGGAAACGGGCGTGTAGGGAGACTCATACTCTTTAAGGAATGCCTCAAGCATGGGATAATACCAGCAATCATCGATGAGAGGCTAAAGCTCTACTATTATAGAGGTCTCACTGAATGGCCTCGCGAAAGAGGCTATCTCAGAGACACTTTTCTAAGCGGGCAGGATACGGTCAAAGCCTATCTCGACTATTTCCGCATCCCCTATAGCTCTTAGCTCGCCACTCATGTACGAGCTAAGCTCCTCGTACCACTATGCTCATCCTTTGAGAACACCTATACCGAGGCCTAGCTTGTTGCCTGCTTCGAGATAAGCCAAAGCTTTCTTTTGGAGTGAGCTTGCCTCTATGCTCGCAAGATATTTGCGATAATCCTCAAGATGAGAACTAGCCCTCAGAAAAAGTAGGTTTTCAGCTTGTGGGGCACAGTAGTTTCTGCCTCCCAAATCGAAGAGCTTCTGGAAATACAAGATATTGCTCCCCTCGGGCAAGAGCTCTGCCAATGCAGGATCCAATAACCAACTATGACAGATATATGCGCAAGAAGTGCCAAATCGCTCCCATGCCTCTATAAAAGACTCTTGTATGCGACAAGAACTAAACTCAACACCAGCAGGAATATGTACCTTGACTACATCGTCAGCTGCATCAGGTCTCTGTGAGAGTACGGCGTCTCTAATCTCACGCCCCACCTCATTTTGAGCAAGTATGCTGAGCTTCGTAAACTCAAACTGCAAAATGCCCAACTCAACGATAGACAAATCAAGCATGCGCTCAAACCAGCGATACTCCTCGAGACCGTATACGCCATTTCGTCTATGACAGCTGTTGGACCATCGCACAAGATCTCGAGCGATACGAAGATAGGCATCATAGCCAAATCTCTCACTATAGCGCACCTCTGCCTCGGCTACGAGCTTGGTACAAAAATAGAGGTAGAACTGAAGGGCGTCGTCGAGCTCGCCTATTTGCTCCCAACACTCATCGCGGTTTTGTCTTTTTTGCACGGCAATTTTTTCTGTAGTGACTTTTGTGGTTTCCGTCGATTCTTCTGTGGTTTCTGCTGCGATCTTTTCCACCAAACAAGAATCTTCGTGAGCATAAAAAAGCATACGGAGCTCATCTACAAAAGACGAAACTCCGCAATCATTATCATAAGATAAAAGTTGTTCTCGAGCTGCCTCTGAAAAAGGAAGCAGCTCTACTAGCAAACTAAAAGTCATATATTACTTATTTTTTAAAGTCCTAAGAGAACTTAATACGGTAATAACGCTTCTTACCAGCGCGGAGCATAATCTCTTCTCCTGGCTGTGGGTTATAAGTTGCTTCGATATCTTCGATAAGCTCATCGTTGATGCGAGCACCCCTCCCCTTAATAAGGCGTCGAGCTTCAGAGCGTGACTTGCAAAGCTCGGCGAGTACAAAGAGATCTACCACCTCAGCGGGGATAGTACCCTCATACTCAGCACAAGGTACGCCCTCAATATTGCCTGCAGCAGCATTGCTTGCAAAAGCAGCCTTAGCAGCGGCGAGAGCCTCATCTGCAGCTTGCTGACCATGAATGATCTTGGTCTGCTCATAAGCCAGAAGTTCCTTGATAGGATTGAGCGCCTGACCCTCGAGATGCTCATAAGACTTGATCTCTTCTATAGGCAAGAAGGTGAAAATCTTGAGGAACTTAATCACGTCGGCATCAGGCACGTTTCGCCAGTACTGGAAGAAGTCATAAGGGCTGCAAAGCTCAGGATCGAGGAAGATAGCACCCTTCTCGCTCTTCCCCATCTTCTTACCATCAGCTCGAGTAATAAGTGGGAAGGTAAGTCCGTAGGCATCACGACCACCACCGGTTCGGCGTATAAGCTCAACACCTGCTACGATGTTACCCCACTGATCGTCTCCACCTATCTGCAACACACAATCATGATCGCGATTAAGCACCATAAAGTCGTATGACTGCAAGAGCTGATAGTTAAACTCAATAAAGGAAAGCCCGCGCTCAAGTCGCTGCTTGTATGCCTCAAAAGAGAGCATGCGGTTAACCGAGAAGTGCACACCGATCTCGCGCAAGAAGTGAGCATCTTACGCATCTCAGTCTTGCCGGATGGATCTCCAATAAGACCGGTTCCGCCTCCCATGAGAGCGATTGGCTTATGACCTGCCTTCTGGAGGTGAGCAAGCGCGAAGAAAGGCACCATATGTCCGATGTGGAGAGATGGTCCTGTAGGGTCTGCTCCCACGTAGACGGTAATAGAGTCGGTATTGAGCAACTCCCGCACTCGCTCAGTGTCTGTACACTGCTGAATAAAACCGCGCTCCTCAAGGATTTCATATACTCCGGTTGGAATTATTTTGTTGTTATCTGTATGTATAGTTTCTGTATTCATCCGAATTTTCCTCTATTGGCAATTGTGCTGATAATCGCACTTGTTAAACTCTCTTGTAAGCCTTCATCTCACGTCTAATGGTCTCTGCAAGATCTGCAATAGCCACGCGTCGCTGCTCCATACTGTCGCGGAAACGCAGGGTAACACACTTGTCTTCCTTGGTTTCGTAGTCAACAGTTACACAATATGGGGTACCAATCTCGTCCTGTCGGCGATAACGGCGCCCGATGGCACCAGACTGGTCGTAGAATACGGCAAAGTCCTCGCGAAGTTCTGACTCAATC
>PDWI01002294.1_pt1 | contig 28988 bp, 26 predicted proteins | sample 1430891 | NCBI WGS metagenome assembly PDWI01 (sample SAMN01162508, study PRJNA174530) | Oral metagenome, whole genome shotgun sequencing project. | biome: Marine environment; feature: Marine mammal; material: Swab sample of the gingival sulcus; isolation source: swab sample of gingival sulcus... | reverse complement strand
GAAATAATGGTAAACGGTACGGATTCAATCTTCATAGAAAAAAACGGGGTTATACAAAAAACCTCATTGGCATTTGAAAACGTAGAAAGGCTTGAGTACGTTATACAAAAAATGGTTGAAAATGTAGGAAGGACAATAAACTCAGCAAATCCAATAGTAGATGCCAGACTAAAATCTGGAGATAGGGTAAATGCTGTATTCCCACCAATTTCACTAAACGGACCTGTACTAACCATAAGAAAGTTTCAAAATGAAAAGCTAAATATAAGGTCATTAATACAAACGGGAAGCCTTAGCAAAGAATGTGCGGATTTTCTAAGAGACCTAGTAGTAGCAAAATACAACATCTTTATATCCGGTAGTACAGGTTCAGGAAAGACGACCTTCTTAAACGCCCTCACAGAATTTGTAGGAAGAGACGAAAGGGTAATAACCATAGAAGATTCTGCAGAACTAGAACTCAGCGATATTCAAAATTGGATTCGCATGGAAACTAGAAATGCCAACACAGAGGGTGAAGGCGCAATCAGTATGAGAACCCTAGTAAAAACATCTCTTAGAATGAGACCCGACAGGATAATAGTCGGAGAAGTAAGGGGAATAGAAGCAATAGATATGTTACAGGCTATGAATACGGGACACGATGGTTCATTATCAACGGGACACGCCAACAGTGCTAAGGATATGCTGAGCAGGATAGAAACAATGGTAATGGAAGAAATAGACATCCCTCTGATAGCCATAAAAAAGCAAATAAACTCGGCAATAGATATAGTCATACACCTATCTAGGGGAAAAGACGGATCTAGAAAAGTAGTCAGCGTATCAGCCCTCTCAGAACTCACTGGTGGAGAATACAACCTTGTAGAAATATATTACAGACCTAACTCCAGTTCCGAGCTAATACGTAGCGATAAAGCCATGCCTAGAACAAAAAAACTAGATTCATTAAATAAGATCAGAGCATAGGTAAGAAAGAGGAAGAAAAGATGTTAAAGGCACTGAATTTTAAAATAAATAAAAAGGCTAAAAAAACGGCACATGAAAATTCATTTACAAAAAAAGCCTCTCCTCCTATCTACGTCCTTGTAGGTCTTTTGCTATTCTTTATGGGATACGGCGTGGCTTGGGTCTTCTATAAGCTGAAATCGGTATCCATAGTAATGGGCTTACTTTCAATACTATTTATAAAAACATACGAAAAAAAACGATTAAAAAAAGTGAAGGCCAAGATAGAAGAGGAATTTTATGACCTCAACCAACTGATAATAGCGGAACTGGAATCTGGGATACCTATAAAAACTGCTCTTATGAACATAGAAAAGAGGTTGGGAAAAAACAGCGCATATAGGTTTGAATACATGGAAGATGAAATCATAAAGTGGGTAAGGCTTATGAATACTGGAGAGAGGATAGAGGAAGTAATAAGAAAATTTGCAGAAGAATCTGAAGACAAGGAAATAATAGAGTTTTCAAACCTCATATCAATATCTACAAGAAATGGAGGTAATCTAATAGAAGTTATACGATCTTCAAATTTGGTCCTAAATAATAAGAGGGAAATGAGGCGGGAACTCAGCGTACTTATAGCTGAGAAAAAATTTGAACAGACAGCTATGACAGCAATGCCCCTACTGATACTTCTAATGTTACAGAATTTAGCTCCCGAATTTATAGAACCCCTATATACCACAATGGTTGGAAGAATATCAATGACTGCCCTACTGGCAATACAGGTAATAGCATTTTTCTGGTCTAAAAGATTGGCGGATTTAAAATGACATACTTAAAAAATATAAAAAACAGAATATTAAACGACTACCTATACAGATGGCTAGACGGGATATATTCTCCCTACAATTCAAAAAAAGTATTGAAAGAAATTCAGAAAAAATCAATAAAACAAGGGTTTTTGACCTTGGGACTGACTATACTACTTGCAATATTCTTTGATATTGAAATCAAAATGATAATACTGCTCTTTATAGGAGCTATTCTAGCATTTGCAAGACCATTTGCAGTTTTAAAGAGGGAATACACAGAGTACTCAAAGGACCTATACCTTGGCTTAGAAAGTTTGACACAGGAGATAACCATACTTTTATCAGCTGGAATAAACATAGAATCCGCCATCAGTATAATAGCTAAAGCACCTAGCACATATCCAGTTATGCAGAGGCTCTTCGAACACATAGGTGAGGAAAAGTCAAAGGGATTTTCTACAACAACTGCGTTAGCTGAATTTTCACTGATATATAGAAATAAGTACCTAAACAAGTTTAACGCTACCATCTTGCAATCAAACAAAACTGGAACTAAGAGACTTGCAGAAAATTTGATGAACCTAAGCAAGGAGATAACGGCGGAGAGACAGGCAAACTTAAAGAGACGGGCAGAGGTATTATCAACCAAACTACTAATGCCCCTAATGCTATCTCTAATAGGAATAATGGCTATGCTCACTATACCCGTATTTATGCAACTAAAAATTTAAAAAAGAAAAGGAGAACAAAAATGAAAAAGAAGTTTAACGAAGCAATGATCAAACTATACCTTGGAGCTAGTGATGAAAGCGGAATAGGAACGATAGAGTTAGTACTCATCGTAGTAGTATTAATAGCTCTAGTAATACTATTTAAAGACGGAATGACCAAAACCCTGAGCAACTTCATAGATAAAATAGACGGTCAAGCAAATGAACTATTTTAATGGAAAAAAACATAGAAGAGGAGCTATGAGTATAGAGGCAGCTATATGCTTCCCACTTTTTATACTCATAGTGCTCTGTTCTATGGACCTTGCCTACTTATTCTACCTAAAGACATCAGTAACATCTAGGATTGAAGTAGCCATGGAAGAATCAGAAACACGAATACACGAAATGACCAATTCCAAGTTTGAATCTGGAAACGCAAATTCAAAATCACATAGCGAACGCATAAAAAACAGGCTTGAAAAAACCCTGTTTGACGAAATAAATAGCGGTATAAGTGGAGGCGAAATAGAAAGGTCTATAGGAGAATCCATAAGAAAAAAGCTGCCCATCACAAATGATAACTTAAAAATAATAGCTATACCCCAAAAAAACTTGTTTTCGCTTTCGTTTTCCGTATATTACGACATAGAATTACAGACCTTATTTAGTGATATTTACAACAAAATCAACCCTAAGTTAACAAGGATTACAGGCACCAAAGTCTTTAAAATAAGAAACCAATTTGACGAGATAGTCCTGATTGAAGTAGTGGTAGACATCCTAGATGAGAATACAAATATAGGTGAAGTAGCTCAAAAAATAAGATCAGCAATACAAAAATTAGCCTCATACTTTAGTACAGGAGGATAAAAATGAAAAAGAGAAAAGGATCTATAACCCTAGCCTTTTTATTATTAATAATTACATGTCTGGCGTTTTTTATGGTTATATTCGACTTTAGCAGAATGACTAACGCAGAAAAAGACCTAAGCATAGATATAAAGAATTCAGTGGACTGTGGTCTAGCAGAATACGACGAAGAACTATTTGAAAATTACGGAATAATGGCTTTTCCCAAAGACGAAAAAACTAGCTCGGCAATAAGATCAGCTATAGATTACAGCATATCAAAAAAGAGTGAAAGCTGGGACACTAGAGGATACAGACTACAAAACTTAAACATAGACTTCGGCAATGATTTAATAGACAAAGACGTTATTAAATTAAGCATCCTAAAGAGACACAAAAAGGTATTTATAGCAAAGGGAATGACAAGTTGGATGGAAAAATTTGAGATACTTAAGGACCTTCCAACATACGCTAATGCAATGTCAGAATACAGCAAAATTATAAGGGACATAGGTAGATTAAAAATAGCATATGACAAGATAATCATAGAATTAAAAGATTTATTAAATTTAAGTGAGATAGTAAAAAATATTGACATTTCAAAGACCATAAAAGAGATAAATGTCCTAAAAATAAGTTTAGAAAACCTTAAAGAGGATTATCAACAAATGGCAACTGAACTTGCAAATCTAGAAAATGCAATATTTATGACCCCTGAAGGTGAAAGTGAAACGCATAAAGGCGACCTCGAAAAAATAGCTAGCTTGAAGATTAAACTTAGCGAGACAAAAGATGATATAGAAGAACAAGACGATGCATTAAAAGACTTCCAAATGAAAATAAACATGGTTAGCGACGTGTGTAAATCGACTGTAAACTTTAGCACTAGTTTAAGACGTTTTTCAATTGGTGTCTCATCAGTGACAGAGGATATAAGGGATAGAATTGCATCTTTTGAAGATTCTCCCAGTATAAAAAGAGTAGTAGAGATGTCGATGGGGATACTAAAAACATTAGAAAAAGGAGCTGATAAGCTTTCAAACCTATCTCTTACAATATCAGAGAAGGCTGAATACGCAAGAAAAATCTCAGATAAAATAGATAGGTGCTTATCTCTTGAAACAATTCCTCAGGATAACCCATCATTTTCAAAAATAAAAATTGATGATTTTTCAGATGCTGAAGAGTTAAAAAACCTTTTTGGCGAGGTAATAGAAGACGCGATAAACGCTTCCCTTAGAAAATTTGTGAGTGATGTTTGGGATGCTGTTAGCGGAAAAATGCTTCCCAGTTTTAGCGGATTAACACCTATAGATAAATCTGAATTTAAAAACCTTCCAAGTAGTAGAGTAAGTCTAGGATTCAAGCAAAAAAAGGAATCTGGAAGAAAGCCTATACTATCAATATCAATCGCAAATGACTCTATGAATAGGATGGGAGATTCTGCTGACAACTTCAAAAATGCAAAAGATTTAAATTCTGTATCCAAAATTTTTGACAAATTGGTTATAGCAGACTACACAATAAACACCTTTTCTCACTACGAATACGAGAACCCTAAAAAAGAAACCCTACTAGGAGGCGCAGAAGTTGAATACATATTATCCGGTAACCCTGACCCATCTATAAACCTTTATATAACACAGGCTAAGATATTTGGAACCAGGATGATTTTAAACGGAATCTCTATACTAAGTCACAAAGGGGATGAAATATCAGAAATATCAACATACCTGAGTTCTTGGGCAGGTTTTCTAGCCTACCCAATAGTATATGGAGTAACAAGCGTTGCGTGGATATCCTTAGAAAGTATTGTAGATGTAAAAGATGTAAATGAAGGTAAAGAAGTTATCATCCTAAAGGGAGATGAAGATATAAAGGTATCTATAAGAAAAGAAGACATCTTAGATATAAAAAACTCAGCAAATAAAGAGGATGGCAATTCAGATGCTGGAAAGATAAAAATGAAATACAAGGACTTCCTAAATCTATTCCTAATACTTGAAAGTGAAGATGAAACACTTATAAGAATAGCCGACTTAATAAGCTTAAAAGAGGGAATAGACCCAGAAAAATACGCTACTTCTATATCTACAAAGGCAACTTTCTTTATTCCAAACTTTTTTGGTAAGGCTCGGAAAATGTTTTCAGACACTGCTAATAAAGTTGGCAAAACTATAGAATTATCAACATTTAGAGGATACTGATATGAAAAAGATGAGATATATAAAAAAGAAAAGGTATACTGGATCCTTAACTATAGAGTTTGCAATGCTAGTCCCTGTAATGATGACGGTATTCCTCCTCCTAGCTTCTCTACTGTACACAGTCCACCTACAAACAAAAATAAAAAGCGCTGTTTCACAATCTTTATCAGAAATAAGTGATGACATATATGTAGCTTCACTAGTAGAGTCAAAAACCGGATACGGAGACTTACTAAATGGAATATCAAGAGAAGCCGGAAAACTACTTGGTTTAGATATAAACATAACAGAATCTATAACAAATGCTGTAATAGGAGATAGGGTAAAAAAACTAACCTATAAAAGGATGGGCTTAGAGAATAATAAACTTCCATTCTGGCTGAATAGAGGGCTTGATATATCAATAAAGTCTAAGGAAAACAGCATATACTGTACATCTGTTGCAGAAATTAAACTACCAGTTATAGAAAAATTAATCGGAACAATAAAATTACAACAAAATAACGTAAAATCAGCAAGAGGAATATCAAAACTTACAGGGACTGACTGCGGGTTGCCAAACGGTGAACAGAAGAATATTGTACTGTGTTCGTATAGTTATAGTGGAATATCAAAACACCCTGTATACCACGACAGATTATGCATAGGAAGGCGAAATGAAAATTCGGATACTAGTAAGAGCTTAAAGATACCAATCAAGAATATATCAAAGAACGGAAGTATAAGTTATGACGGAAGAACCTTTTATTACTGTCCATTCTGTGCCGCAAATAAATTATTAAACCTAAGAAATGGAGAATAAATTTATGAAAACCTATACCCTAGATAGTAAGAACAATGGATACTCTGATTACACGGTTATAAAATATAATGGAGAGATAAACGCCCACGCATTAAAAGCATCAAAAAGTATAAGTGGAATAGCTCCTATAATAAAAATAGTGGAAGAGAGAGAGTTATTTGTAGACACGGCAAGTTACAACAGATTATCAGAATTACAAGATGATACTGCATCAAATATAAATCCAATAAAGATTCTACTTGACGCAGTCAATATGCAGATAGAATGTATAAAACACCTAATTCCATTAAATTACCTAGTATTTGATAGGGAGTTTAGCTTTTACGACTTGGGAAAGGACAAACTAGTACTACTAATTGCTCCAATACGGTCAAGTGATGGAGAAGAGTCTTTCAAAAAATGGGCTGTAGAGGTTTTAATATCGGCAAATAAAATCTCCAAGATAAAAAATACTGACTCTTTGATAAGATACTTACATTCAGACAGGTACTGCCTAAAGGGGTTAAAAAGAAAATTAGAACAAGCTAGCCCCGAAATCAAAGATAAAAAAGATAAGGCATATCCAAATAATATGCTAAAAGCTAAAGGAAAGAGTGAATATAAGTTTAAAAAATATAGTTACCCAATTCAAAAAAAACAGATTGACTTAAAAGAGAATAAAGAGATATACCCTAATGCTATAGATTATTTAAATTTAAAATCAGATGCTATTAAAACAGAGAAAAGGGAGATTAAGTTTACAAAAATCTTTATTTTGTTCCAAACGATTATAATTTCAGCCATGACTCTGTCATCCTATCTAGCGCTAGACAAATTTAAAGAACCTACGAAGGTAGTAGCTGGAATTATAATAATATATGCCCTTATAGACTATATAGTTAGCAAACACGTCTTTAAGGTATTTCAAGAAAAATCAGAAAAAGATTTAGACGACAAAAAGAGCAAATTAAAGCCCAAATTATTATTAAAAAAACAAAAAACAAAAGAAAAAAAATATGACAATAAAACAATAGCCCTAAATTTTAAATCCCAAAAAGCGCCAAGCCTAATCCCCCTTTTAGGTGGGGAAAAACACACACTAAAATCAGAGTTTATGAGCATTGGCAGAAAAAGAGAAAACGTAGACATATACATACCTGAACCATCCGTAGGTAGGGACCACGCAATTATAAAAAGGCTGGGAGACCAAATTTATATAAGGGACAACAACAGCTTAAACGGAAGTTACGTAAACGGTATAAAATTAAATGGAGGCGAGTATATAGAACTTAAATTCGGAGACGTAATCTCCTTTTCAAAGATTCCCTTCAAGCTCGCCCAAGAATAGTAAATTATTACTAATGCAACAAGAAAGGATGACAAAAAAAATAGGACTAAAAATTTTTAGATGGGTATTGAAAGTCAAAAAAAGAATGAATAAAATTTAACGCATAGTGTTTTAGTTAGGTCTAAATGCTCATCTAAAAAATATTCTAAAAATAAAAACTTACAAAACACAAAAGAGAAAATAAAAAAAAGAAAGAACAGAAAAAGAAAAGAGGAATCAAGAAAATGGACTTTCCAAGTGTAATTGGGGAAAGGTATATACTTGAGGAAGAAATTGGCAGAGGCGGAAGTTCTAGGGTGTATAGGGGTAGGCATATACATTTAGGAATAGAATACGCAATAAAAATTGTAGACAAAAAAAAGATAGGCAACATAGACCCTAGAAACGAAGCCCTAATCTTAAAAGACTTAAATCATAGGATAATTCCGAAGGTCCTAGACGTTTTTCAAGATGAAGACAATATCTTTATCATTAGGGAGTTTTGTAGGGGAGAAACTATTAGAGACTACGTTTCTGCAAATGGCCCTATGTCTTTTGAACGCATACAGAAGATAGGTGTACAAATAGCAGACGTATTAGGCTATGTTCACTCCCAAAATCCCCCGCTAATATACCGAGATCTAAAACCATCAAACGTAATAATTGCTGAAGACGACAAAATAAAGCTCATAGACTTTGGAATCACCAGAAAATACAGGAAAGAACAAGATGATGACACCCAGTACATCGGCTCTCAAAAATATGCTGCGCCAGAACAATTTGGAGTTAGCCAGTCTACACCAAAGACCGATATATATTCATTTGCTCTTCTTATGTACTATATGTACACCGGTGAAGACTATATAGAGCAAACGCCTGAAGAAAGGTGGACTAAGTTTATATCAGAGAGGGAGATACGCCTCAAGAAGGCTATTCTCAAAGCGATAAATATAGATCCTGGTATGAGACCTACAGATGCAAACAGCATTATTGCAGAGGTATTCCTGACAAATGAAGATGAAAAAGAAACCGAGTTCTTAGAATCCGAAATTACCTGTAATGACCAAGCTAAAACTTCAAATACCTCAATTAAAGTGGACAAGCCAAACTTCATGCCCTATAAGACCAAGATAAATATTGGTTTTATGGGACTAAAATCTGGAATGGGAGTAAGTCATATAGCCTTTACAACTGCGATTATGTTGAAAAACCTAGGTTACAAAACTCTACTGGTGGAGGAATCTTCAAGAAGAGGGTTTGAAGAACTATACGGATACACAATTGGAGATGGACCCCTAGATGGTATAAACTACGAAAATTTTAAAATAGATGGGGTTGAAGTATTCAGTCAAAATTCAAAATTGAATATTCCCACTATATTATCAAAGGACTATGACATAGCTGTATTTGATTTCGGAGCATCGCATAGTCATATAGGGGATTTTTTGAGAATGCAAACAAAGATATTCGTAATACCATCAAGCCCCTACGCCTTAAACAAAAATACAAGTCTAATAAGTGAAATCTTGTCATATGAAGACATAAGGGTATGTGTAAACCTAGCCCAAAAAGATTCACACAAGCTTATGAACTGGTTAAAAATACCAAAATGCAGGAGATATGGTATTGATTTCATAATCCCAAATTCATTATCCATAGACCAAGAAAATACACTTCTAGAAATCTGCGGAATAAAAAAAACAAAGACTAGAAATAAAAGGGGATTACTCAAATCCATCTTTATATAAAAAATAATTTGGAGAGAAAAGATGAGAAGAAGAAAAAAGAAACTGATAATGAGTATAGCAACCTGTATACTAGCCTTTATCATAGGTGCAGGGGCCTCTTACTACTACTTTGGAATTGTAGATAAATCCAGAGTATCTAAAGAATATCAAAAAGAAATTGAGGCACTAAAAATAGAATTTGGAGGAAGTTGCTATAAGTTGAACAGAGATGTAGAAGAAGGAGAACCTGTAAGAATAGAAGATTTTGACCTAATCAACATACCATCATCAATATCTAGCAAAAACCTAATGAATGACCTAGATAAAATAGATGGAGCGTATTATTCTAAGGACTTATACAAAAATAGGCTAGCGTATAAAGATATGTTCTACAACTACAATCAAATTTCTAATGACATAAGAACTTACGAAACCACAGCTTTAAGCCTCCCCATAAACATAGAAACTGGAGACTATGTAGACGTTAGGATAAACTTCCCTTCAGGGTTAGATTACGTAGTGCTTTCAAAGAAAAAGATAAAAAATATAAGCCGATACGACGAGGCAGGTATAGAAAAAGAGGTCACCACTCTAACCCTATCTAGCGAAGAAATTTTAAGGTTTTCATCAGCACTTGTAGATGCCTATATGAACAAGGGAACATCAATATACACTACAAAATACATATCAGCATACAATCAAGAAGCTGCTGAGGTTACCTACCCTAGCAACAAGGCCGTACAAGAGCTTATGAAGAATGACCCCAACGTAGTCAAGATGGCAACAATAGAGCTTGAGGGTTCAAAACGAGATATTCTAAGCAGCACGCTTTCAGAATACCAAGACTTCCAGTCCCCATTCAAAAATAATAGCAGCCCCAATAGGGACTACGTTAAAAATTCAAAGGATGAAGGCGATGAAAGATCAGTATCAAATTCTGAAAACAAGTCCATAAATCTATCAAAAGTCAATGCGATAAGTAGTGATTCAATAGATTAAGAAAGAGAGTAATAAATGAAAACAATTAGCATAATAGGTGAAAATAAAGCATCCGTAATGATGTTTACTGCAGAACTCGCCTGGGTTCTTTCAAAGGAAAACGAGGTATTTTACCATATTAAAAATAACTACTTTTATGAGAGGCTCTCAGAAAAGGGATTAGATTCTACAACGATGGGAAATTTGACCATTATAAACAGTTACAACGAGGTATTTTTAAAAGAGGATATAGTAGACTTTTTTATAACAAACGAATATTCTGAAGAAGCAGATCTTATAATATTCGCACTCACACAGAACATATTTTCTAGTAAGGTCATAAACAGGTATTCTCAAATAGAATCAGGGCAGAAAAAGGTAATAGTATTCCTAGACTTTATAGACTGCGAATTTGATGACGAGTATTTTAAAAAGTACCACTTAAACAAGGATATTTTATCAAACGTCACAGCAGAATTCTACATAGACTTCGACGAAAGAGTTGCTATATACCAACTTGAAAACCAACTAAATAGATTCATAAGTCTAAAAAAATATCCTAGAAGGAGAAAACAGAGTCTACTATCAATATCAGATTATATAGAAGGTTCCGAAAAGAGAAGATACAGAAATTTCTTCAAAGATTTAGATAAGAGGGTTAGCCTATGTTAGTTTCATTTTGGTCCACACACCATGGGCAAGCAGGGGTAACGACAAACCTAATATCACTATCTTTAGCCATATCACTCAGCAAAAATCTTAGGGTACTTGTCAGTCATACGCAGTACGGAGAGAGCTCTTTGGAAAGAGCGCTTGTATCTGATATAGAAGAGTATTTGGGAGGCGCTCTGTCAAACTATGGTTTAGAACCAGTGCTTAGGCTAGCAAAAAACGGCCTACTTAACACTGATAATTTTTCAGATTATACCATCCCACTCTTAAAAAATAACGGTTACGACCTTCTGATAGGAACTAGAAAACAAAACTTAAGTGAGGGCGAAAAAAAGAATTACGAAGACACAATGTTGCAGATCTTAAAAATGGCAAACGACAAATATGACCTAACCTTTGTAGACCTAGCAGGTGGCTTGATGAATGAACTAAGCCAAAGGGCGCTCCTTATGTCAGATATAGTAGTAATAAACATAAACCAAAACAATTATTCTTTAGAAAAACTTAAAGAAGCAGACTTTATAGATAAGATAAAGGGCAAGGTCATCTACTGTATAGGCAGATATGATTCAGGGATAAAGAGCAATGTCAAAAACATAGCTAGAAGACACAAACTTAAAAATATAATATCCGTGCCATACTCTCCAAGACTTATAGATGTCATAAACAGAGGAGATATAGTTGAATATTTTGGCAGAAATATCCTGAATAAAAAGAAGGGTAATACTCCTTTCTTTAAAGAAATTTTAAAATCGACAGACGCAATAATCAAGTATATGGACGAGTAAATAAGATGATTCAGATAATTTTAGTTGCACTGGTGCTAACAGCAATAACACTTATATTTATTTCACTTATAAAAAAGAGTGAACGAGTTGGCATATCAGAAAAGAAAATAGACATAGACATAGAAGATGTAATCACTTTTGTAAAGACGGAAATAAACAAAACAATGAGGTCAGACCTCAGAAATATGGGGCTATCACAAGAAGTTTACAATCGGCAACTCAAAAACAGAAGTAAGTTTATGGAGGCGCTAAAGCGCTGCATTTGGGGCTCTGATAACGATAAACAATTCGTAAAAGACGCCATATACGACATACTAAAAGATGCGTTTTTTAAGGATAGGGATCTAAATTCAATAATCTCCTTCGACCATCCCACTAGACTTAACGCAATCGATAAATTTGACATATTACTATACACTCACAAAAAGGATTACGGAAAAAACGCATTTACCAAGCTTGTAAAAGATTACGAATTAGACTCTGAAAAGACATCCAAAGAAAATTCTTCGCTATACTACTCCATAGACGAGAAGGATATAAACAGGGTATACGACTTAGTACAACCATACTTAAATAAAGATGACAAGATAAGAATAATAGCTCAAAGAGTATACCAAAGGTATAAGGGATTCTCGGTAGTGGACGAACTAAGAGATATGAATGTAGATGGTATATCAGCAGGGGTTTCAGGAATATCATCTGTAGATATAATGAGCGATAATAGAGACGTAGAGAACTTGATAAGACTTCCTCGAAACTATGAAAGCTCTTGGGTATTCTTTGAAGGAAAATCGATCCACTTAAAATTTTTAAGCTTTGGAACCGAATCAGAGCTAAAGAGGGTATGCCAAAACATCTACAGATACAACAGTTCTGGTATGTTATCTCAAGATGTTGGATACAAGGTCAGCGAGATGATTGATGGGTCTAGAGTTGTAGTAGTCAGACCTGATTTCAGCGAAAGTTGGGCATTCTTTGTAAGAAAGTTTCACGTTAAAAATATAAAATTATCAGAACTGATAAAAGATAAAAATTCTATGCTCCCTATAAATACAATAAAGTTTTTAGCAAAGGGAGGTAGAATAACAGCTATAACAGGTTCTCAGGGTTCAGGTAAGACGACCCTACTTATGGCAATGGTCGCTGAAATCTATTCAACTCTAACACTCAGAATACAGGAAATGTCTTCAGAACTACATTTGAGACGGCTCTATCCAGATAGAAACATCCTATCCTTCAAAGAAACCTCCAACATATCAGGTCAGGAAGGATTGGACGTACAGAAAAAAACCGATGGTTCAGTAAATATACTGGGTGAAGTAGCTTCCGATGAAGTAGCAGCATGGATGATTCAAATGGCTCAGGTTGCAAGTTTGTTTACTATATTTACACACCACGCCAAACGTGCAGAGGACCTGATTTTAAGCCTCAGAAACTCCCTTCTAAAAAGAAACGTATTCAGAAACGAATCCGTTGCAGAAGAACAGGTAGTAAAGGTACTAGACTTTGACATACACCTAAAAAAAGACTATTCAGGTAAGAGGTATATTGAAAGAATAACCGAGATTAGAGCAATAGATAAAACATTAAAGGTAAATAGAAATTACAGAAAAAAGTCAAAAGACGAGGCTATAAAAGAATTTATGGATAGTGTAACAGATTTTTTCGAACACGTGAGTGTAATAAAGCGATATGAAACTAAGGATATAGTGAGATTTGAAAACGGAAGATACGTGGCTGTAAATAGCATATCTCAGAGACAAATAGAAGAAATGAAAGACCTTATGACCGACCTAGACCGAAAGAATTTTGAAGACTTCATAGAAAACACATGGGGTTCTTCATACGAAGAGGCAATTTAATCATGGATTTGATTTTAGCAATAGTGATACTGGCAACTTCCTCTGCCCTAGCCATCTTCCTAATAGTACAGGAAAAAAGATCATCTTCATTCCAGAGGATAAAGATAAGGACAAGGAAGAAGAAATCTACAAATCAAAAAAAGATTAGGATATATAACGTTTTAAAAAGACTATCTATATCGAGCTACTTAGTGCAAAGAATAGAACGTTCCATAAGTCCAAACGCAGGAGAAAGAGACACCCTAAAAATTATTGTATTCGATATATTAAAAAAGTCATTACTTGTAATAGCTATAATATCAGTCTTAATAGCTCCCTTTATAAAAAGCGTAAGGATATTTACAGCTGCGTTCATAGGGTTGATATTCATCCTGTTTAGCACCATAGATTATTTTACTAGTAAGGTTAAGATAAGACTCTTAAACCACTTAGTAGACTTTTTAGACATACTTAGAACAAAGTACTTTGAAGTTGGAGGGAGGGTTGATTCGGCGTTACTTGAGACCATTCAATCCTTTGAGGTAGAAAAACACGAAAATATAATAGATGAGATAGAAGTATTGCATAATACAATAGAAAATCCAGATCCAAATTTAGCACTTAGAGACTATTATCAAGTAGCTCCAAATAGCTACTTCAGAATATTAGCTGGGCTCCTCGCAATAAATAAGGAAAGCGGAGACACAAGTTCTGAGAGAGGTTCTAATTTTGCAAAGTCACTTGTAGATTTGGGTAGTGAAATAAAAGATGAAATAAGGCTTAGGGATAAGCTTAACTTTTCACTAAAGAGTCTAAATTTTATAGCTATAGCTCCGCTGTTTATCATGAACCCACTGAGGTCATGGGCTAGCAGTAATTTCTATCCTCTGCAAAGGTTCTACAATTCTTCATTTGGGTTCTTGACAGAAGCTGCGGTACTTATAAGCATAATACTTACCCAATACGGAATAAGCAGGATACAGCGGTTTAGAGAAGAAACCCCTATAAGGGAAGATTCTAAGATAGCTAAAAAAATATACACCAAAATAAAACCCGCCGTTGACTTTATAAAGCCAGAAGCGGGAAGCAAAAGGTATAGAGCGGTAGATAAAAAGCAAAAAAAAGCGCTGGATTTTTCCAAACAAGAAATTCACTACACAAAAAAAATAATAGCGAGTATACTAGCGCTCATGATAAGCCTGTCTTTATTTTTGTATGCATCTCATATAAACAGGGCAGCAATACTAAACACCCCTACCCCTCCATCTGGATACCTTGGAGGAGAACTCAAAGGCGATAACCTAGAAAAAGCTAAAGAAACTTCAAAAATGGATAGGGAAATGATTTTAAAATTGCAAGTAGGGGTAAGCGCAGAAAAAATAATTGATTCCCTAGAAGGGGATTACGGACTTATAGGAGATGAAAAAAACGAAGCCCTTGAAAGGATAATTGCCAAATATAGGGAATACGAATCAAATAGTTTTTCAGCAATTCAAGTTATAATCTGCTACATAATTTCGATGATGGGTTTCTTCCTTAGGGATGCCTCTCTGTGGATTAAAAGGCGAATTGTAAATATGGACTCTATGACTGAAGTCAGTAAGTTCCAGCTGATAATCCTACTCCTAATGCACATAAAAACCATAGGAGTAGACGACCTGTTAGAATGGATGGAAATGTTCAGTTCAGTTTATAAAACTCCTTTGAGAAAGGCAATAATGGATTACGATTCAGGTGCTGAAGAATCTTTAACGGAACTTAAGTTTAGCAGCGACGACGATGAATTCAAAAAACTGGTAGACCATCTGATAAGTGCAGTAGATAAGATTTCGATCAAGACTTCATTTGAGGAATTGGAAAATGAAAAGAAGTTCTACGAACTAAAACGTAGGTCATTATACGAAAAGATAGTTGAGAAAAAAACAGCCCTAGGTAGGATGGTTGGCTTTATCCCGATATATTCACTTATACTGATATATTTTATGTTCCCACTAATATACTCAGGAATGGGGGAAATCGACACCTACTTTAGGGCGTTTTCAATATAGATAAAAACAAATGAAAAATGGGAGGAATTTAGAATGGACAGTAACATCTCAAAAGCACTATGGATTGGCGTAGGTATACTTTTTTTTATAGGGGTTGTAACCCTAGGACTTTCTCTATTCAACAAGGGTAGAGATGTGGCAGAAAAACAAACAGACTCACTCACAAAGCTAGAAGAAACCTTAGCAAACGCGGAATACGACGCATATGATAATAGAAGCGTATCAGGAGCAGAAGTCCTATCTGCAATCAAAAATTTCAGAGAACAAGCAGATGTGATAAGCGTCAGCGTAAGTACAAATAAATCTACCATAGTTTACCTAAATAACGCTACGTTCTCAGATGAACGCGTAACTTTGGGAACACCTCAAAGCGTAACACAAATAGAAAACGCAATAAAAGACGCTAGGACCGAGAATTCAAACAACTATATAAATCCTGTAGCCAAGTTTGACGCCACTCTCAGAAAAGACGCAAACAACGTAATAAGCGGGATAGTCTTTATACAAGAATAGGTATAGGAGATAAATAAATGCAAGAAAACCTTTCAAGGCTATCGGGAATAGCCCTTTCAATAATGATGTTAGTGTTCTCTTTTGGCGTGTTTACGGGAATAGAATCTGAGAAAAACAATATTCTAAACCAAAAGACAAGCTTGCACAAACCCACAAGAGAACTAGCCTATACAAGGTCTGAGAAACAGGGTTATTTAGACAGGAGTTTAGAAAGCGATATGTACCTTGCAAATGCACTTATAAATTCGGTTAGAAATGACTTTACAGGGCAGGTTGTAAAAATAGGAGATAAGCTAATCCCTCTGAGTAACGTAAATGAAGAGAGTTTCCTATATGACGAAGCTGAAAATGAACCTTTGGATAACATAGATATGCTATCCCTATTATCAGGAGAGGAAGAATACAATATCGAGCCCTCATACGACGAAGTTGGAAGGTTCCTAAAACTTAAATTCAAAAAGGAAGGCAGGTAAAAATGCTAGTTCAAGGTCTATGGAAGGTATTCGCTTTAATATTGGCGCTAGTTTTAATGCTCGTAATTCCAATGGTTCACACATTTGAAATCGAGGATAGACAAGTCAGGCTAAACCTGCTGGACAACCTAGATTTTTTTCTAAATGAAGTTTCTGAAACTGGAGAAATAAGTAGGGAGGGATATATAAATTTTCAAAACCGAATAAATGCGCTGGGGTACCCCTTTAAAATAAATATAAAGCACTACAAAAAGATATATGTTCCCGTATACGAAGACCCTAGCATCCCTTCTAGTTTCAATGGAAAAATAAAGGTTGTAGAGGAATTATTTACAAATGCAGATATAACAAATACCTTATTCCCTAAAGAGGACGGAATCTCAGGAGAATCATATAAGATGAGCAAGGGGGATTACGTAGTAATCAGTGTAAAAACAGATGTAAAAACAAAGTACCAGAAGATTAGGGAAATGCTATTTATGATAAGCCCAAAAACCGAAATCTTAGCTAAATTAGGAGGGGTAATTAAAAATGAAGCTTACTAATATAGCTATTATTTTCGCTCTCATAACAGCTGTGTTTTTTGGAATAGACAACCATAGAATGTCACAGATAGAAGATATGGAATACGTAGATAGGTACTATAAAAAAGTGCTTCAAAACGCAAGTGAAGATGCTGCGTCCACCTTGAAAAAAAGAGCTATGTTAAATTCGCAAGGATTGATAAGTTCATCAGAAATAGAGCCGGAGGAAGTATTCAATACCTTTTTCAGGAGTTTTTCTTTAAGCTTAGGTATAGGAGGACGTGAGGAAGTACTTGAGATATATAAGTACTTCCCAGTAATTGCAATAATTGAAGATGACGGAATAATACTAAATTCTTATAAAGAATATACTGTGGGAGAAAACACTTACATAAACAGAGTAATAAAACCTAAGTTAAACTTTCACTTTATAAATGATGGGGTAGTATATTATCCAAAATTATCTGGAAAGGTCACCTGTCTATACTACGAATCTGGAGTCTGGAGGGAAGATACAGGGTACCCAGAAGAACTAATAAAGACCCCCTTTAAAAAAAATGAACTTACATTCTTAAAAAGACCAAATATAGATGTAGAAATCAAAAAGATAATAGCTGGACAGATTTCAGATATAATAAGCGAAGAAATAACAACACATAAAAAAGCCATTAAGAACTCCCTAAATGGTTTTGACTTTTACATACCTCCAGAAACAGATGGCCTAACACGCGCAATTTCAGGACCTACCTTTATAGCTATAATGCAGGGATATAGACCATTTGATAAGTCAAATTATTTAAATGAAAGAGTTATAGACTCTATAGGCCTAAGTAGACTTGAAGTTGCTAATTCAGACTTTTACATCGGTTTTTTAGAGAATGGCATAAGATACTATACCAAAGCTTCAGAAGCAGAAGGGCATTTAGACAACAGAATAGAGGCGTTTACATCTGAAATTGCAGCTGTAAAGGCTGGGTACTATAAATGGAAAAAATAATCAGCAGACCACTATGAAAATATAATCACCTATCCAAAAATTACATCTTATTAAAAACTAGATTTCTTTGTGATTTTTAGATAGAATTAAGATTGAAAATAATCGGTAAACTATTAAATAATGGGCTTTAATATTGACTAATATCTAAACTAATAAGGTTTAATTTTTTATCATGACTACATATTCAAATACTTTTTTAGGAGACTGAAGCCTTTAAAAATTAATAATTAATCCAACTCGTTTAAAAAAATAGGAAGTGAGGTCTAATATGTTTTGTGCAAATTGCGGAAATAAAATTGATGATAAGTCCAAATTCTGCCCAAACTGTGGCACAAAGATTTTCAGTTACAAAGAAAATTCTCTAAAAACTGTTGAAAACAACGACCCTATTGAAAATCAAACGGTTCTGAGTGTTAAAGGTGATTCACCTCTTGCTGAAGACTTAAACGAAGTAAGTCCGGAAATTAAACAAGACAAAAAAGAAACTTCCAAAGTTGTGGAAATCGAACCCGAGCAAATTACACAAGAGACTTCTGGGGCTATAGAAATCGAACCTGAGCAAACTACGCAAGAAACTTCTGGGGCTATAGAAATCGAACCTGAGCAAACTACGCAAGAAACTTCTGGGGTTATAGAAATCGAACCTGAGCAAACTACGCAAGAAACTTCTGGGGTTGTAGATGCAACACCTACAAAGGACCCTAAAACATCTTTCGAGACTGTAAATACAGGAAACATGACAATTCAAAAAAATAACGAAAATATAGTAAGTGGAGAAATTCCATACGTCCCAGATGTGCCACCAACATCAAGTACGAACACTGCAAAATTTGGTAAAAACAAATCTGGAGGACAAACTCCTCCACCTAGAAAAAGCGGCCCTTCAGATAAGACCTTAAAAATCATAGCTATTGTATTAATTGTAGTTGTTCTAGCAGGAGGAGCTTATCTATTCTTTGGGCCAAAAGATGACACTAAGCCTTCATCTACTGCTGTATCTTCAAATAAAGAGGATAAAAAAGAGGATGCATCAGACAAAAAAGATGAAAATAAAGATCCTAAACCTGACGAAAAAAATAATAATGCAAATGAAATCAAAAATAAAATAAAAGACGCACTAAGTATGGGAAATAAAAATAAGGATAAAGAAAAGGATAATCCTGAAAATGAAAATAAGGATAATGAGGACTCTAAATCTAAAGATAGCATGAAGGATAAGATAAAAGATAAATTAAATTCAGGTCTTAAAAATAAGGACAAAGAAAATTCAGACTCCGATAGCGAAAAAAACAATGAATCCGACAAAAAAGTTCTAGAAGAAAAAGACTTTAAAGGAGTTTGGTTCGTAGAAGGTTACAAGTACAACCTAGAAGATGATAATTTTATAGACTTAGGAACTAACAATTCTGAATTTATAATAATTGAAAAAGATAATATAGTACATGATGTAGAACTAGACGAGTACACAAATGTAACGTATAATGCGACTCTGTACTTCGAAAAAAACAAAGATTCAATATCTTATGACTTCAATAATCCAGACTATTCTATTAAAAATATGTCTATTACCAGGATAAACAGTGATACCCTCGGATTAAAAATTACAAATTTAGATGGAACTACTTATTGGGGCGTTTTAGTTAACACAGGAGAAGATATATATACTACGCTAGATGATATAAATAATATTGTTACAAATCAGTTTTCTGGGACATGGTTAGCTACAAGATTTCAAGGCTATTATGAAGGTGAGTTTTACGATGATCCAGCCAGTGAATCAGATCCTAAACTCTATTTTATAATAGATGGACCAACTAAAACAATTTATTATGCACAGGTAGATCAAAACACTGAAGAAATTTTGGGAAGTGAATCAGCTCCCTATGAAATAGAAAATGCTGCTATGATAGTTTATACAGAGGCCGAGAATACCAATAATTACATTTTAATTGAATTTGTTGATGGTGAATTAGTTGCAGAAGAATTTATTGAGGGAGAAAGGTCCGAAGAATGGATCATTTTCAGCGCTTCTGACGATAACATTGCAGAGCTTCTAGGAATATATTAGTTACGCTCGCTCAATGCACACCAGTTAGACGAATTTTGCCATTAAGATTAATTTAAGGTTGAAAATAGTCGATAAATTATTAGCAGAGATTTTTATATTTGAATACTTTCAAAATAATTCAAACTAAACTAAAAAGCGTGTTCGAATGCAGATTTCTAAAGTTAAAGTCTTGGAAGGTAATAATCAACCTAAGATCAATCTAAAAGATAGGAGGCGAGACATAATATGTTTTGTAAAAATTGCGGAAATAAACTTCATAACGACGCTAAATTCTGTGTAAAATGCGGAGAAAAAGTGATTCCAATAACAAAAGATTCTACAGAACCTATTAAAAACGAAACTCCGATAGAAAAAGCAGAATCAACAAATGACAAAACTACATCGGGTTCAGTAGAAACAGCAAGTGCAGTAGATGTAGGGTTTACAGAAGCTGCAAATCAAACCTCAGGTGTTGTAGATGCAGGACCTACTCAAGCCACAAGTCAAACCTCAGGTGTTGTAGACGCAGGACCTGCGCAAGCTGCAAGTCAAACTTCAGGTGTTATAGACCCAGGACCTACACAAACTACAAAAGCTTCAGGTGTTATAAATGCGACAGTTATTCCACCTACAAATCAAAGTCCAAACTTTAATTCAAACACCATAAACGGTCAAACTACCTACACTGGCGGAGGAAATCAGCCACCTAGTGCTAAGGGACCTTCAAATAAGACTCTAAAGATTATAGCCTTACTCTTAATAGCCGTCATTATTGCAGGAGGTGCGTATATCTTCTTCGCTCCAAAGCAAAATTCTGGAACTTCTTCTAGCTCCCTATCTACAGAAAAAAAGGCTGACAAAGACAAAAAAGACCTTGCAGATAAAAAAATCGACAAAGACAAAAAAGACCTTGCAGATAAAAAAAATAGCAAGGACAAAAAAAGCCTTGCAGATAAAAAAAATGACAAGGACAAAAAAGACCTTGCAGATAAAAAAAATGGCAAGGACAAAAAAGGTCTTGCAGATAAAAAAAATGGCAAGGATAAAAAAGGTCTTGCAGATAAAAAAAATGGCAAGGATAAAGAAAATCTGCCCAACGAAAAAGACAATACAATACTAGATTCAAGTTTTGCCGGCGTTTGGTCCCTAGAAGGCTATAAAGAAAATCCTTATGACAACTATAGTTTAGACGGTATAGACGATACTGCATATTACCTTGTAATTGAAGAAAATAATACTGTATATGATATACAAATAGACAACTACAATACAGTATATAAAAAATCCTTCTCCTTTGAAAAAGTTGGAAATACTCTATACTATGAAGACAACGATCCTCCTACAGACTCTTCAAAGCTATCTATCACCAGGGAAGATGAAGATACTATTATCTTAAAAATAGAAGATAGTGATGGTGAAACTCTTTGGCTTATTCTAAGTTATACAGGCGAAAATGTAGATGACTTCTTGTATTCAATAGACAATTTAGAAGTAAACTACCCCGAAGATCCAGATACAAATAACGCGGATGCCAATGAATACGAAATAACCGTTGACGATTTTAATGGAGTTTGGTTATTTGAAGGATATAAAGAAGACCTATCAAGTAATGATTACGACCTGATTGCTGACCAGTCTCTATTTAAAGGATATGTCTACATAGTTCCAATAGAAAATACGATTTACTATGTGAAAATAGACACTGCAACAGGAGAACTTTTAGAACGCACATCTGCAGAATTTGACTTTGTAGATGATTATATAATATTCTCTATGGATCCATCAGCTGGTCCAGATGATTACCTTGAAGCCAGTTTATACGATGGAAACCTTGTATTAACGTCTGTCGAAAACGCAGAAAAATCTGGAGTTTGGGAAGTATACAGCTATTCTTATGACTATATTGAAGACTATATATATTAAATAAATTGAATCTTAAAAAATACAGATGTTTTTAAGGCGGACAAAATGTCCGCCTTAAACTGCCTATATATAATTGACTTTGGTGGGCGCTCCAAAGGGGTTTATTCACCCCTTTTTTTTATAAATTAGAATTTATTACAATTATTTATTACCTACTTCCTTACAAAAACTGCATACTCAGGATAAGAGCCTTGCTCTTTCACTTTCCTTGCATATAAATGCCCATCAATCCCCATAAAAAGCTCACCTGAAAGAATTGTAGGACCAGATTCGTATTGACTTTCGTCAACTTTACCATCAAGGTAAACCGTTTCTAAATATCCTAGCTCTGAGAGTTTACCCTCTTGAACAGTAATTTCTTCACCAATTCTTCCTCCATCATATGCTATAGTCATAATATCCTTCATTACATATGACCCATCATCATTAATCACAGCAGTAGAAGAATATTTTGTACTATTAAAAACATATTCACTTGCACCATCTGCCTTTGATTGAGATAAATGACCTATATCAAATACAAAATATGTATTTATGCTATGACTACCTTCTACTGACATTACAAGATTCCATTCTCCTACAAACCTTTGATCGAATCCATAAGAATTTATCTGTACATCATAATCTATGGCATTATCAGGATCATCATCTTGGTCATAGTCATCGTCTTGATCATAGCTGTCGTTCTGGTCATAGACATCGTCTTGATTATAGACATCGTCTTGATTATAGCTGTCGTCTTGGTCGTCTGTTTGAGATGCAACACCGCCTTTTGACGTGTCAGTACTATTATCATCTAAAAAAGCACTTGTATCTACATCCGCTAATTCCTTTCTCATAGCCCTAGCCTCTTCCACCATCTTTCTTAACTCTGGCGATAAATCGTCCAAGGATATATCTGAATCTAGCTCATCCTTAGTCATAGTGACTACCTTAGCTTTCTTTTTGCCATTTAGATCAAAGGCTCCAAACTTGCCTTCCTGTACTACTCCCCTTATAAGCTCTCCCGCACCAGCAAAAGCAGCTACCGCATTTTCTCCTGTCTGGAAGTTCATTGCCATCAATTCACCAGCCAAATTCATCTTGCTTACAAGGTCCTTAACCTCATTTAGATTGTATACAAAACTACCCTCTTTTTTGTAATCATCTCCATGTAGTATAAAGGCTGTGTCATCTATCATCTGCCATATACACTTAGCTCCACTAACCGCTACAGTTCCAGCCTCAAACGCTCCTGCAGTTGCACCTCCACTCGCATATATGGTTGCCCCTAAAATAGCGGTCTCAGAAGCTGTTTTTATAACTTTTGCTCCCTTTAGAGCACAATCATAAAATTCAGCTTCTTTATTTGCCTCATTTGCCGCTACCTCACCTAACACTGACTTTATAGCACTTTTAGCGTACTTTCTATCTCTGTCAAGACAATCTGCTACAGCCTGTATGGCATCTGCATTTTTATTGGCATTGTATACCCTAAGAATCTCATCCCTATCTATTGCATAAACAGCGGGGATGATATTTATACCAGCATTTTCACTATTTGTAAAACTATCCCTATACTCTTTGGAATCTGCTAGATACCTTATTGTATTTAGCTCTTTTTCCAGGGCATCTGCATAGAGATCAGCCCTATCAATGCAATCCTTCCACTTATAATAATCATCTGGTATCTTATCTGCATTAAATGACTTATCGGTATAGTATATCATTGCTACATAAAGGTCGTTCGCCCTATAGCAGTGTGCCGCGACAGATTCTAGGGGATGAGCCTTATCATCAGATATATCTCCGCCCCTTTCAAACACCAAAAACCATATCAATACAACGCTAACAACGGCTGAAAGCACTACTAAAACTACCCACTTAGTTCTTCCGCTCGGCTTCATATTTCACCTCATATTTATTATTAAATATATACAAATTTATCTTTTCCCAAAAAAGCAGGCTAATCAATAGAACCTACTTCCTCTTTATTGATATTATAAATTTCTTGCCTTAAAGATTCCAAGTCCTCATCCAATTTCACATATATAAACCACTCGTCGTCAGGCACGCCGTCGACAATGGGTTTCAAATAAAGATTCCGTCCTGCCAAAGCCAGTTCAAAGGTAATATTATACTCATTAAACAAGGTAGGATTGTTTAAGTATATATAGTCATCTACTATCTCATAATTTACCTCATCACAACTTATAACTTCATCATCAGGAGCTAAAAGAATATCAAAGCCAGTATAGTCATCATTCAACAACATATACGAAAATTCTACGTCTGGATCTACCACTTCAAGAAAATCTGGGTCACTCGGGTCAGCTTTTATCCCATACATATACCATAAACCATTAAGGGCGTCAGTTGTAGGCATGGTAGAGACGATATATGGCGAACCATCAGGCGCTATGCAAGCATTGTCAGGGGTTATATTTTCCTTACCGCCATCTATGCGTAAGTAACTTTTAGCAGAATAATTGTCTTCATTAACTGTGGTATCTCCATTAGTTGTAGTATCTTCATTAACTGTCACGTCCTCGTTAGCTGTAGCATCTTCATTAACCGTAGAATTTTCACTGCCTATCTTAGAAAGCGAATACCCTCCCTTATTCCAATCTTGCTTAACTTCAGAAGCTATTTTAGGTTCTGCTTCTATTATGTTTTCAGCGATAGCCATGGAATCTGAATTAGGGAATAGCAATAATATTGCAAGAAATACGAGGTTAAAAGTTGTAAGTAAGAAAAACGCTATCTTTAATCCCCTATTAGGAGATTTTTGTTTTGCTTGAAAATTCTGTGAATAAGTAGCAGATGCCTGTCCTTGCATTAGTGTCTGCGTGTAGCTATGTGTATGCCCCTGTACTGATGCTTGTGTGTAGTCCTGTGTTTGCCTTTGTATATTTTCCTGAGATAATTGATTTTGCTCTTTATTTTCTGCATTTTGACTCGATTCATTTTTTGTTCCACACATAGGGCAAAAAAATTCACCAACCTTCAATTCGTGTTTGCAATTATTACAAATCATAGTCTAACACCCCTTGAAATTCCTTTAAAAACCTATACTAACAATATAAACTAAAAAACATGAAATTCATATACAATTAAGTGTATTTATTTTAAATTTTAACATTTTTTTTCACAAATTATAATATAAAATTAGAGCAAAATTAAAGCATAAAATTCACTCCTATATATTATTGTCATCCCTCCAAATAAATGCTATAATCCACTTGAAAAAGGGGTTTTTAATGGATGAATTGATATTTGGCACTCTACAAGATTTTAACATCATCGTCCTTGCGGCAATAATAGCCGCATTTTTGTGGTTGCTTGGAAAAGGTGCTGACATAGTAGTTGAAGAAGCCGTAGAAATATCAATATCATGGGGGGTTCCAAAGGTTATAGTAGGCTCTACAATAGTATCTCTGGGAACTACCTTGCCAGAAGCTAGCGTGTCTGTAATGGCAGCTATAAACGGGGAACCTGGTCTAGCCTTAGGAAATGCCATCGGTTCAATAATAGCTGATACTGGACTCATAATGGGGATATGCGCTATTATAGGCTTGGTTCCAGTAGTTGGAAGGATAATAAGACTCCAAAGCAGAATTCAATTTGCTGTAGTTTTTTTGCTCGCAGCAGCCTCCCTACCACTCGGAGGTTTTGAAGCTGGGGGCAACATAGCCCAAATAGTAGGATTTTTCTTCATCATCCTTCTGATTGCCTACGTAGTTTATTCTATAATAAATACTAGAGGTCAAGTTGGAGAATCATCGGATGAAATCGCTGAAGAAGTAGGTGTCTCTATAAAAGGCCTTTTAAGGCTAATTATGGGAATAGCCCTAATAATAATATCGTCAAAGATTTTAATACCAGCAGTACAAATAGTGGCAACCAAAGTGGGTATTCCAGAAAGTATAATAGGAGCTACCCTAGTAGCATTTGGAACAAGCCTGCCTGAATTAGTAACCTCTATAACAGCTGTTAGAAAAGGGCATGGTCAACTCGCAATAGGTAACGTAATCGGAGCAGACATATTAAACGTGCTCTTTGTAGTAGGAGCATCTGCAAGTGTGAGCCCAGCTGGGCTTGCTGTTCCCCAAAAATTTCTAATGGTTCAAATCCCATTTATGATTGCAGTTATATTAATTTTAAGAATATCTATAATAAAATCAAAGGAATACATATCCAAGGTATTTGGATATATCCTACTAGCGCTTTACATTCTATACCTATTTATGACCTTCTTCTTATAGAGCTATCCAAGCTATTACAGCTATTCCAAGAACTATCCTATAAAAAGCAAAGGGTCTAAAATTATGTTTTTTGATAAAGTTCATAAGGAAGGCTATTACAAATAATGCTACTAAAAAAGACACAAAGGTTCCCACTCCTAAAAGAGTCCACTGTTCAGAGGTAAATCCCATTTGATTCTTTAAAAGCTTTACTAATCCCGCTCCGCCCAAAACGGGTATGGCCATATAAAATGAAAATTCTGCAGCAAACTTTCTTGTAGTTCCAAGCATAAGAGCACCTATGATGGTCATAGCTGACCTAGAAGTTCCAGGTATAAGGGCTAGGCACTGGAACAAACCAATAAAGAACGCCAACTTAAATGACATATCCTTTATATTATCTACCTTGCCTAGTTCCGAGCGGTCTTTGTCTACTAAGAGTATCCATATTCCACCAATTATAAGTGCTGCAGCTATTACAGGAGGGTGAAAGAGGTACTCATCTATCTGGTCTTCAAAACTTAAACCTATAACAGCAGCTGGAAACACCCCAACGGCAACTTTAAGCCAAAGACTAAAGAAATCCCTTATATCTTCCTTTTTTGTTGACTTTGGTATTAGGTCCCAAAAAAAGTAAACGACAACGGAAAGTATAGCACCCGTTTGTATTACTATGCTGAACAAGTTGGCAAATTCGCCTTCAAAGCTTATTAACTCATTTGCTAATATTAGGTGACCTGTAGAAGAAATAGGTAAAAATTCAGTAATTCCTTCCAATATTCCAAGTAATATTGCCTTTATTATCATTTTTCCCCCAGTTTAAAATATCAAAATGCAACAAGGCATTTTATCACATATTAAAATTATATAAAACCGCTCTTTCGCCCTTTAAGGCAAACTTTATAATTTTAGCGTTTTCTGCGTGAAATCCATTTTCACTAATTGGATTCCCAAAGAATATTCCAGACAAAAGTGACTCGATTAATCCAAAATGTGATACCAATATTATATTATCGTACTTTTCAAGCTGTAGATCTAATTCTTTCTTAGCCCTCTCATACAAATCTATGTAATTTTCTCCACTTGGAAACCTAAACTTCTTCTTGGAATTTTCCCAATTTTCTATCTCTTCTGGATAAGATGCCTTGATTTCTGGGTAGGTCATCCCTTCCCAGTCTCCGACATTTATCTCTCTAAATGCCTCTAACTGAATGGGCTCCAATCCGAACTTCTCCGCAATCGGTGTCGCAGTATTTACCGCCCTCTTTAAATCCGAACATAGCACTGCGTCAGGCTCTATATAATCGGCAATTTTTGCAGCAACTTCAAGCGCCTGCTCCCTACCTAGGTCAGTTAAATCAGGGTCATGCCATCCATAAAACTTATTTTCTACGTTGTATTCAGACTGACCATGGCGTATAAAGACAACCTTCTTAATATCTCTTTTTTTCATATCACACATATCTTTTATATCCTTTATCTTCTTCCTTTGGTGGCCATATAATTTTCACAAAAGAAAACATACCAAATGCGCACAATGCCAAGAGCATAATAAAGCCAACATTTAATGTTACAAGACTTATTTCCTGCCCCCTCGCCTTTTCAAAAGCACTCAGAAAAATTGGGAACATCCCGTACAGATTAAAGCAAAAGTGCATAAACATCGGGTATCTGAGTTTGCCCGTTTTCTGGTAAATAACACCGAGCATAAGCCCAAATAAAGAAGCGTATATCGCCTGTCTAACATTTAAGTGAAACGCTCCAAACATAAGCGCACTAATTACCAAAGCCCATCTCGGATTAAATGACTTTTGCAAATAAGTCAAAATATAACGCCTAAATAAGATTTCCTCGAATATGGGTGCAATCACCAGCGTCATAATAAATCCATACCAGAGGTTGTTTTCTATTATTCTATGAAACTCAATTTCTACATCTGTAGCTGGAAATACATTATTGAGAGCCGCAAAAAGGTATGTAACCAATAGCGAAAATGTCAAAGTAGATAATGCAATGCGTATATAAAGTATAATAGGATTACTTAGTTTAGTAGATATTGGAGTCGAGTTTATCAAAAATTTACGTGAAAATAATAGCACAATCAAATAACTGGCAATCATAGATATAATTACCATTATTAAACTATCTCCTGAAATAGCGGACAATAAAATGAGCACCACTTCAAAGGTAATGATTAAAAGTACTACCACAAAAATAGCGTAGAATTTATCAAAAAAACTTCCCCTAGCCTTCAATCAAATCACCTCCCAAACAAAACATATAGTAAGTATATTATAATACAAGCAACATTTTCAAATTTCATCATATAATAATAAAAAATAAAAGAGTGCCATAATCCTAAGTTTTATGACACTCATTCTTCAAGGTCTTTAAACATTCAGACCTCTAGCATTACAGTAACTTCAAAACTATAGTGAAGCTATATTTTCAGCCTGTGGTCCTTTAGGGCCACTAACGACATCGAAGGAAACCTTCTCACCCTCTGCTAAAGTCTTGTAACCTTCTTTTTGTATTTGAGAATAATGAGCAAATACATCGTTTCCATCATCGCCTGTAATAAATCCGTAACCCTT